>VOFK01003986.1_pt1 | contig 29633 bp, 55 predicted proteins | sample 5384121 | NCBI WGS metagenome assembly VOFK01 (sample SAMN12384730, study PRJNA508395) | human gut metagenome | isolation source: healthy gut J | host: Homo sapiens | reverse complement strand
ATCTGGTATTGCTGGTTCAGTTGCATATTGGCGGACATTCTGCAAGATTGCCGCGGCACCGGCCCCACCTTGCCGTGGTCGATGTCCTGCATGGCGGCAATGATGGCATTGTGGGCGGAATTGGACTTGGGAGCTGTGGCCAGCAGCACCGCCGCCTCTGCCAGCGGGAGCCGTCCCTCCGGCAGGCCCAGCTGCAGGGGCATCCACGCAGGCCTTCGTTACCACGATAGCCTGTGGATAGGCCAGCCCCCACGTCCTCCGCTGCGATGACCAGCGAGCCGGCGGCAGGGGCTCAACAGATCTCCCGCCGCCAGCAGCCGCCCCAGATAGTACACCGCCGCATCCGGATCCGAGCCACGGATGGATTTTTGCAGCGCCGACAGCAGGTCGTAGTGCTGATCCCCTCCCGGTCATATCGCATGGCACTGCGCTGGGCCAGCACCTGTGCATCCTCCGTCGTCGGGAGCGCCCTCCGTCCCTGGGCTTGGCGGACTGATACAGCAGCTCCACAGCGTTGACAGCCTTGCGGACATCCCCGCCGCACCCGGCGGCGATGAGCCGGGGAACCTCCTCCTCCCACGCGAGGGGCAGGCTGCTGCGCTGCTGCTGGAGCGCCAGCGCCCGCTCCACGGCAGGTACCGTCTCCTCCGGTGTCAGGGCCTTGAACTCGAACACCGTGCTTCGGGAGAGGAGGGCGTTATACACGTAGAAAAAAGGATTCTCCGTTGTGGACGCAATGAGCGTGATCGAGCCGTTCTCGATAAACTCCAGCAGGCTCTGCTGCTGCTTTTTGTTGAAGTACTGGATCTCGTCGAGATACAGAAGTACCCCATTGGGGGCCATCATGGTGTCTACATCGCCGATGATCGCTTTCACATCCTGCAGGGACGCCGTGGTGGCATTGAGGTGGTACAGGGTCTTTTTCGTCCGGTGGGCGATGATGTTGGCAATGGTGGTCTTGCCGGTGCCGGAGGGGCCGTAGAAGATCAGGGTTGGCCTCCGCCCCGCTTCTCGATCAGGCGGCGCAGCAGCTCCCTCCCCAGCAGGTGCTTCTGTCCTGCTACCTCGTCCAGTGTCTGAGGTCGTATTTCATCTGCCAGCGGCCGCATCACGGCACCTCCTCTTCGCTGCGGTCCGGAAGCTCCGTGTCCGCAAAATCAGTTGGATTATACCACATTCTTTTCCGGTTTTGCACCCCCTATTTGCATTTTTTCCCGCCGGTCTGGTACAATGGGTGAGAGGTGATGCACAGATGAAAAGCAAACAGGAGATCTCCGCCATCATCACGGCGCTGAAGGCCCTGTACCCCGATGCACAATGCTCTCTGGACTACGGCAAGGACTATGAGCTGCTGTTTTCCGTGCGCCTGGCGGCCCAGTGTACCGACGCACGGGTGAATTTGGTGACCCCGGCACTTTTTGCCCGCTACCCCACGCTGGAGGCCTTTGCGGAGGCGGACGTGGATGAGGTGGGACAATACATCCACTCCTGCGGCTTCTGGCGTGCCAAGGCACGGGATATCGTAGCCTCGGCCCGTATGCTGCGGGAGGAGTTCGGCGGCAGAGTGCCGGACACCATGGAGCAGCCTGCTGCGGCTCCCCCCCGGCGTGGGGCGTAAGACCGCCAACCTCGTTCTGGGGGGATATCTACGGGCAGGAGGGATATGTCTGCGACACCCACTGCATCCGCATCACCGGCCGTCTTGGCCTTACCGACGGCAGCAAGGACCCGCTGAAGGTAGAGCGGCAGCTACGGCAGTGCATCCCGCCGGAGGAGTCCAACAACTTCTGCCACCGGATGGTACTCCATGGACGGGCCGTCTGCACCGCCCGCTCTCCCAGGTGCGGGGAGTGTACCCTGCGGCCCTATTGTGACTTTGGGCAGGGCGCAGAAAACTGAATACTATATCAGACTGCCGGAAGTACGCATTGCTTCCGGCAGCTTTTTGCATGAGGAGCAGGCACTTTTCCCGCTGCCGCCACATATATTGGCAGTATCAAGACCTATCCAAGGAGGCAGCTTATGGATCAGAAGGAACTTATCGACCGACTGCGCCGGGACCCTAACGCCGTGCAGTCGCTGATGACCTCCGCCGACGGTCAGCGGCTGATGCAGCTTCTATCTGGCGGGGGACGGTGGGCGCACCCTTCAGCAGGCCGCCGGAGAGGCTGCGGCGGGCAACACCTGCAGATGGCGCAGATGCTCAAGAGCGTCATGTCTACCCCGGAGGCCGCCCTGCTGCGGCGCATCCGGGACAGTCTGCAGGGATAGAGAGGAGGACGGCAGTATGTCGGAGATGGACGAGAAACTGAATACACTGCTGTCAGACCCCGGCAAAGATGGCCCGGATCATGCAGCCTGGCTCAGCAGCCTCCGGAACTATGGGCGGTGCAGAGAAGATCACACCGGAGCCGCCACTCCGCCCGCCGATCCTGAGGATCAGACGGGCGGAGGGACGGTAGGCTTTTGGCGGATTGGCGGGCTGGACCCGGCGTCGCTGGGAAAGCTCCTGCCGCTGGCGCAGGAATACGGCCGCAAAGAACAGCGCCTCCATGCAAGCTGCTGAACGCCCTGCGGCCGTTTTTGAAGCTGGAAAAGCAGGGCAAGGTGGAACGGGCGGCACATCTGGCAAGGCTCATCCATCTGGGGAAAAAATTCCTGTCGGAATGGGAGGATAGCGTGTATAACCGGTACATCCGCAACGAGCAGGGGGCATACGCCGCATCCCCCAACAGGAACCGGCTCCGGGGCCCATTTCCGGGCGACCGCCCCCCCCCGCCGTCGGAGCCCCCCGCCGCCGCCGGGCGGCGACTCGTCACCGGCAGTCCCTCCGGGAGGGCCGCCGCCCAAGCCGCCGGAGCCATCTCCCCCGTCCGCCGGAGGGACGGTTTCTGGACCGGCGCTGTCCCGGCTCCATCTGGGGACATCGACTCCGGGGATCTGCTGCTTCTGCTGATCCTCTTTTTTTTCCTGTTCCGGGAGGAGGCCGATGAGGAGGTCCTGATCGCCATCGGACTGCTGCTGATTTTAAAAAGGACCGAGCGGGCACAGCCGTTCGGTCCTTTTTACGTTGTAAGGATCATCTCCTGCCACGGCGGAAGATCTTGCCCAGCATACTGCTGACCAGTCCCCCGCTCGTAGCGGTTCATGCCGAAGATCCACAGACTTCCGGCATGACGGCCACGAACACGCAGCCCCACAGAGCGATCTGCAGATAACTGCCCACCTGAGCGAAACGGGCGATCAGCACCGCCACAATGGCCGGCAATAGCATGGAGGGCAGCAGCTGGGCGATGCGCCGCCAGAACCGTCTCACATCCAGCCCGATCCTTTTGCAGTAGTACCAGTTGATGGGCAGGACGTTTCCCAGCAGTGTGACGATAAGGATGCTGCCGGCAACGCCCAGCAGACCCCACTTCCGGCACAGGGGGGATCATCAGCACCACGTTGACGCCTGCCGCCGCCAGATAGACCCAGGCCCGGAACTTGTGCATCCCCTTGGCCCGCAGGATCTCCAGCCCCACGAACTGGATGGAGGACATGATGGTGGAGAGAAACAGCAAAAATCGCCACGGGATAGTCGATGGCAAAGCTGGCGTCGCCCTTGGCCCACAGCACCACGAAGGGGCGGCCCACCGCCACAAAGCCCAGAAACACGCACATGAGCATGATGAATTGCAAACGGCCTGCACGGGTCATCAGCCGCCCCAACTCACGGGTGGGGGTGTTGAGGCCACCATGCGGTACTCGGGGGGGCCAGCACATTGGAGATGGCCATGGCGAAGGACAGATAGTACACGTTCAGCTGATTGGCGTTATAGTATACGGCGCTGAGCTCCGTGCCGTGGATCCATGTGGTCATCAGGGTACCGATACCGTAGTTCACCTGATCCACCACCACGGCGATGAACACATAGAAGGTAAAGCCCATCATGCTCTTCATGAGGGCGAAGTCGTAGCCACGGAAGCTGATGGGCATCCGCAGACGGATGAGACAGTAGAAGGCCTCCACCACGCCGCTGACGATGGTCAGTATCAGACTCAGGATAGCGATGGCCGGCGAGTGATACCCCAACAGCAGCAGCGGGATGGAGATCATGGGGCTCAGCACCGACTTGGCCATGGCCACCAGCTTCAAAAACAGATACCGCTCGTTGATATTGACATTGGACTCGAACACGCTGATGGGGAACGACAGAGCCGCATTGACGGACATGATCCGCAGCGGCACCCAGCGCCAGTTCCTCCTCCGTCCACTTGGCACCGAACACGTTCTGCGGATGCGCCGCCAGTGTGAAGCCCAGCACCAGCAGCACCAGACCCAGCACCGTGTAGGTCACAAAGGAACATTCCGTTCAGCTTGGCCATGGTCCGGCGGTCCTGCGCCACCTTGGCCTGAGAGTAATACCGCATATAGGCGCTGCCCAGTCCCATACTCAGCAGCAGAAGATATGCAATGATGGGGCCTACGGAGCCGTATACGCCGTATTCACTGGTCCCCAGCTGCCCCTTCATGATGGGGGCATATACCAGCGAGAGGATGGTGCTCACTGCCATGGAGACATAGGAGAGATCGCACCCGCCCGCACTTGATTTTACCTGCAAAAGTCATCTCCTTCCGGGCAGGCATACCGTCTGCCGAAAATATGATATCAGTTTATTATACCGTATTTGTCACACCCTGTAAAGCGCCAAGTTTCGCTCACGGAGGTGAAGCTTCTATGAAGACCGGTTACCATCGAGCCGCAGACTGCCTGAAGAAGGTTTTCGACATTCTGAACACAGCGCTCTTGATAAGGACAAAAACAGGGGGCGTGATGCTCCCCTGTTTTCCATGATTCTTCCTCAAATAAAATTTGCATTCCTTCATCCATGTCAATATTTTCTTCTGTAAAACTATATTGCCATCGATTACATGTCCAATGACCCGTTTACCAAAATTTCCATCAGAATCACCAGAAACACATACAAACTCACCATGCTTCATCGTCGCTTCTGAATTTGCAGCAACCCCGTATGCATCAGTTTGCTCTATACAGTAGAAATTAAAATCAGGGAATGCCTCAGCTACCCTCTTTGGCATTTCTCCCAATGAGGAGTAGATATCATCCTATTCATCTGCGTCAAGACCAATTTCAAAGTCCACCTCAATGATATTGCCGTCTTGGGCAATTTCTTCCTCGTAGGCATCAATTCCTTTAAAGTAAGACTGAACGATTGGCAGCGCCTTTTTTGCTTGATCTTCTCCTTCCATTTCCAATCTGAATCCACCACGACCGGCCGAACTTTTATCCTCCTGTGTTTATTTTTTTGCAGCTCTATGAACTATATTTTTTCGTGGTATGTGTTTACGCTTCTGGCCTTACTGCTCAGTTAATAAACGGATAAATTGATTATAAATCCGATTTTTTTCTATGCCAAGTTTATTTATCAGCTTTTCAGAGTGTTCGTGCTTTGCACACAGCGGCAAAAACATTGGAGATGACGGCGGCCCTTCAGGGGATGCAAAACTGGCGGAGAGGTATCTCTCCCAGTCCTCATGCTCTGGGATGAGCCTTGTTGTAGATATCCTTCAGCTGCTTTTGAATCACGTGGGTGTATATCTGTGTGGAGGAGATATCCGCATGGCCCAGCATCTCCTGAATGGCTCGCAGGTCTGCTCCGTTCTCCAGCAGGTGGGCTGCAAAGGAGTGCCGTAGGGTGTGGGGGGTGATGTCCTTCTGCAATCCCTGCCTTTTCCTGATAGTGCTTGATGATTTTCCAGAAACCCTGACGGCTCATACGCTCGCCGTTCATGTTCACGAACAGCGCCGTCTCCGTCTCGTTGGCGATGATCCGGGGCCGGATGTCCCGTATGTAGTCCTGAAGGGCCTTCACCGCACCGTGGTACAGGGGGATGATGCGCTCTTGGTGCCCCTGGCTGCGCGGATGAAGCCCGCTGTCAGGTTCACATCCGTCACGTTCAGCCCGATGAGCTCCGATACCCGTATGCCGGTGGCGTACAGCAGCTCCAGCATGGCATGATCCCGGAAGCCCTTCTCGTCCACGCAGCGGGCTCGCCTCCAGAAACAGCTCCACCTCTTTGTTGGTCAGTATCTCCGGGGTTTCCGCTCTGCCCGGTGGGTCACCACCGCCTTGCAGCGGGGTTGGCCTTCATGACCCCGGAGGCCTGCATATACCCATAAAAGGATTTCAGCGAGGCGGCGCTGCGTGTCACGGTGGCCGGGGACTTCCCCGCCGCTCCAGATACCTCAGGTACTCGTTGATGGTATCGGTCTTGACCCGCCGCAGATCGGCTGCCCCGTTTTCCAGCAGCCAACTGCGGAACTGGTTAAGATCCCGCAAATAGGAGCTGACGGTGTTGGCGGAGGCGTGCTTCTCCTGCTCCAGATAGCTGCCGTATGCCGCAATATGATCCGCCAAGGTCCTCAACTCCTCTCATGATAATGTTCCCAGTGCCCACTGCACCAGCCTCGGTACCAGCGTCAGCTCCAGCGCCATACCCAGAAGCAGCAGCGCCCCGCAGACGGCCAGCTTCTCCAGCGGTTCCTCTCCCCCTACCAGCATGGCCGGGTAAATGCTGCACGGCAGCACGATCAGGCACCGCACGCCGAAGGCCGCCAAGGCCAGTAAAACGCCGCTGCGCCCCAGCGCAGCAGCGAAGCAGCCCGCAGAAAAGGAAAGAAAAAATCCCTCCGCCGCCAGAACCGGCAGGATCAGCGCCGCCCGGCGCCGCCAACACCGTCACCAGCGGCGGATAGCGCAGGTACACCCCTGCCGCCCGCAGCAGCGAGGCGGTGCGATCCGTTGTCTCACCCCATACGGCGGCGTACTGCCGCAGATAGGCGGCCAGCTCCGTCCGGGATGCCTCCGGCACGCTCCGGGCCGCCAGCTGCCCCAGCAGGATGCCCCGCAGAAGCAGAACCCCAGCAGCGCCAGCCGCCATAGGCCGGTGTGCCGTCCGGGCCATCTGTGAAAATGTGATGCTCGTCTCATGCGGCCAGTCACCTCGTCTCATCCTATGAGACAAAGCCGGCCGGATAGAAAGCGCAAGTTCTGCGGTCTTGCCGCAGCACGACATAACTCACGAGGTTGCCATAACATATGATAGGGCAAACGCTGCATTTTTCGCAAGAGCTTTTTGCTGGCGCCGCCGTTTTTTTTTTGTAAATTATGTTAAATAGTTATGTAAAAGTGTGTTATGTAAATCTATAAAACCTCGAAAAAAATACCCTCCTCCCCCACGCAAAGGAAGGACAAGATATGGGGCGGGATTTTTTTAGACCGCCACCACATCTTGCCCTCCCCGTCCCGGCGGCGCAGGGATACTTCATCCGCTGCCGCCGTCATGGCCCGTCAAGCAAAAAAATGTCTCACAGAGAGATTTTCGTGATTTTCACCATGGAACACTCTATATCGTCCCTCGATGTTGCCGTCCCCGCCGAACAGGCTTCTTTTTTCGATGCCGTCTCCCCTGCCCCAGCACGGCTCCCAGCAGCGCACCAGCCACCACCGCCAGCGTGATCCCCAGACCGTGATGGGCAAAGGCCGCCGTACCGAACACCGTCAGACCCACCAGCCAGATCAACACATAAGCCCCTGCCGCCAGCAGCAGCGAAGCCTGCACGGTGCCGCTGCGCCCCCGCACCGCCACCCGCACGCCCAGAAATGCACCCAGCGCCCAACCGCCATAAACCCACGCAGCCCACGCTCCCCCATGGGCAGGATGCCCTTCACCGCCAGCAGCGCCCCGATCACATCCGCCGTAATGCTGGAAAGAAACAGCACCATCAACCCCCAGCCAGTCCCGCCGGCCCCACGTCAGTTTCCCTGCGGACATAAAAATACCTCCCCTGAATCGCTCTTACTGCAAGCATATTCAGGGAGGGTGCTTTATTCGCTTTTTATTCCTCGGTCTTATCCTCGGTGGTCTCCTCGACCTTCTCCCTCTACCCCAGGCTCACCCTTGGACTTCTTGGCAGGGCGCTGGGCAGCGGCCATCTGCTGATCCAGCGTACCCACAGAACCGATGGCGGACTTGACGAACTCCATGCGGACCCGATCCTCGCTGGTCTCGATGACCACGGTGCGGTCGGTGATGCTCACCACACGGCCATAGATGCCGCCGATGGTGGTCAGCCAGTCGCCCCTTCTTCAGGCTGTTGCGCATTTCCTCTGCCTGCTTCTTCCGCTTATTCTCGGGACGGATCAGGAGGAAATAGAAAATAGCGATCATCACGACGATCATAATGATCGTGGAGGTCATGTTGCCGGCACCGGCAGCCGTCGTGCCGTCTGTAGCATATGCGAACTGAATCATGGGACAAAACTCCTTTTTTCACAATATGGTATGTATTATACTGGATTCTGTTCCTGTTTGCAAGAGGGACAGGCCAGTTTTTTGAAATCCGCTGCAGAACACCCAGATCAGAGCTTTTCACCGAGTTTTTGGCTGTACTCCGCCCGGAAATCCGCAAAGCAGCCGGCGTCAAGGCTCTCCCGGATGCGCCGGGTCAGCTTGTTATAAAAGTACAGATTGTGCATCACCGCCAGACGCATCCCCAGCATCTCCCCCGCCGTGAAGAGGTGGCGGACGTAGGCGCGGCTGAAGCGGCGGCACACCGGGCAGTCGCACGCCGGATCGATGGGCCGGTCATCCAGCTTGTACTTGGCGTTTTTGATGTTCAGGGGAGCCCTGCCATGTAAAGAGCTTTCCGTGTCGGGCGTTGCGCGCCGGCATTACGCAGTCGAAGAAATCCACGCCACGCGCCACACCCTCTATGATATTGCACGGAGTGCCGACGCCCATCAGATACCGCGGCTTGTCCTTGGGCATATACTCCTCCACGGCCTCGATGATGTCGTACATCACCTCCGTTGGCTCCCCCACCGCCAGGCCGCCGATGGCGTAGCCGTCGCAGTTCAGCTTGGCGATCTGCTGCATATGCCAGATCCGCAGGTCCCGATAGGTAGCCCCCTGATTGATACCGAACAGCATCTGGCGGGGTTCACCGTATCCGGCAGGGCATTCAGGCGATCGTGCTCCGCCTTGCACCGCTCCAGCCACCGCAGGGTTCGCTCACAGCTGGCCTTGGCGTAGTCGTACTGGGCCGGATTTTCCACACACTCGTCAAAGGCCATGGCGATGCTGTCCGATCCCAGATGGGACTGGATCTGCATACTCTCCTCCGGCCCCATGAAGATGCGGTGGCCGTCCAGATGGCTGGCGAAGGTGACGCCCTCCTCCGTGATCTTCCGCAGACCCGCCAGAGAGAACACCTGAAAGCCGCCGGAGTCCGTCAGGATGGGGGCCGTCCCACCGCATGAACCGGTGCAGTCCACCCATCTGCCGCACCACATCATCACCGGGGGCGCAGGTGCAGATGGTAGGTGTTGGACAGCTCGACCTGGCATCCCAGCTCCTTCAGATCGAAGGCATCTATGCCCCCCTTGATGGCCCCCTGTGTTCCCACGTTCATGAAAACCGGCGTCTGCACCTCGCCGCCGTGGGCGCACCGGAAACGGCCCCGACGGGCGGTACCCTCCGTTTTAATGACCTCAAACATGGAATTTCTCCTTTATCATCGTGGTTATACTCCCCCTATCTTACCAGATTGCGCCGTCAAGTCAAGAGAGAGATAAAAAAGGTTGAAGCGGCGGGAAACGTATAGTATAATATAAGTCACGGAATTTTCCCGGAAACTACGGAAGAAACAGGTCGTTTTTTATGAAAACCAGTGATTTTAATTTTGAACTCCCCCAAGAGCTTATTGCCCAGACCCCCATTCCCCGGCGGATGCCTCCCGCCTGCTGGTGCTGGACAAAGGATACCGGCGCATGGGAACATCGCCACTTCTACGATCTGCCGGACTATCTGCGGCCCGGCGACTGTCTGATCCTCAACAACTCCCGTGTTCTCCCGGCCCGGCTGCTGGGTCATCGGCTCCCCGGCGGCGGAGCCTGTGAGATCCTGCTGCCATTGACCGGGGGTGAGAACACGTGGGAATGTCTGGTGCGGCCCGGTAAGAAGCTGCGCACCGGCGCCCGTGTCTCCTTCGGGGATGGGCGCTCACCGCCGAGATCACCGAAGAGCTGCCCGGCGGCAACCGGCTGGTGCATTTCGAGTACGAGGGCATTTTTCTGGAGGTGCTGGACCGACTGGGGAGGAAATGCCCCTGCCCCCCTACATCAAGGAGGAGCTGCAGGACCGGGAGCGCTACCAGACCGTCTACTCCAAGGTCAACGGCTCGGCGGCGGCCCCACGGCAGGTCTGCACTTCACTCCGGAGCTTCTGGAGCGTGTGCAGGCAATGGGTGTAAAGGTTGGATACGTGACACTCCATGTAGGGCTCGGCACCTTCCGGCCCGTGAAGGAGGACACCATTGAGGGCCACGAGATGCACAGTGAATACTGCGTCATCCCACAGGAGACGGCGGATCTTATCAACGAGACCAAGCGCAGCGGCGGACGGGTCATCTGCGTCGGCACCACCTCATGCCGCACCGTCGAAAGCTGGGCCGCCGAGGACGGCACCATGACCGCCTCCGCCGGTTGGACGGACATTTTCATCTATCCCGGCTACCGGTTCAAAGGTGCTGGACGGGCTGATCACCAATTTTCATCTGCCCGAGTCCACGCTTGTCATGCTGGTGTCGGCGCTGGCGGGACGAGAGCACGTTCTGGCGGCCTACGAGGAGGCTGTCCGGCAGCACTACCGGTTCTTCAGCTTTGGCGACGCCATGTTCATCGCCAGCGGTGCGGTGCCGCAGGCGTGAGTATATCCCCTTTGATACGCATAAAAAATCTCCCTTCGATAGAAGGGAGATTTTTCGTTTCTGTTTACTTAGTGATACGGCGGGCTTCGATGTAATAGCGCTTGTCCTGGGCGTGGCCCATGGAGAAGGTCTTGCGGGGGCAGCACGCCGTCGGCCATGACGGTCTTGAACAGCTGCTCCTTGCCCATGGCGGGCAGCAGGAAGCCCATGTTGCCGGGCTTGGAGCCCAGTTCACGGGTCACGTCGTCGCCGTGGATATAGTCCACCTCGCCGCCGTTCTCCTTCAGGTACGGGTCGATGACGCCCTGGAGGGTGCCCACGGCCAGCTGGACCTTGGGATCGGGGACGGTGATGAAGTGGCTTTCGCCGTTCCAGACGAACTCGATGGTGTGGCCATTGCCCTGGCCCTCGTAGGCGTTGGGATAGGCGGCACGGAAGGCGTTCATGAACTTCTCGTGGTCCACGCCGAACAGCACCCGGTGGATGGGCTCGAACTGCAGGGCATCGTCGTGGTTGTTCACCACCTCCACCAGGGCGAAGCGGGAGGGCAGGGCCAGGTACTCCTGGGGGGTCTTGCCCTTCTTCTGCTCCTCGTAGCAGGCCTTGGCGGTGGCCAAAGAGTGGTTGCCGTCGCCCACGGCGAACAGCAGGGGAGCCACGCCGGAGACGCCGTACTTCTTCTGCATGGCCTCGTCGGAGGCAAGGCCCTCCAGGGCGTCGGCCACGGCGTTGACCTGGCGGTGTCGGTGAGCTTATAGCCGCGGATGTGGCCGCCGTTTTGCATCAGGTCGAAGTCATACAGCTTGTCCATCTCGCCGGATGCCGCGGTCAGAGGCTCGATGACGGTCTTTTCGGGGTCGTCGATCAGCAGCATCACATGGGGCAGCTCGATGGGGGCGTTGCGGCGCACCCGGGCCCGGGGCGGGATGCGGTCCAGCACGGTGCCCTCGGTGGCGCGGATCAGGGCGCCGGAGCCGGGGGTGAAGTCGTAGGCGTCCAGGTCCACCATGCCGATGAGGCCGTGGCGGATGCGGCCATCGGACTGCTGGCGCTCCACATAGATCAGGGAATCCTCCAGCGTCCGGAATACGCCGTCCTTCCAGATACTGCTCCATGGAGGCGTTGATGTCGGCGATGTACTCGTCCACATTGGGGGCCTTCAGGTTGGCCTCCGGCAGGATCAGACGCAGGGTGGACGGGGCGTCGCCCACGGTCTGCTCCACGGCCTGCCAGTATTCCGGCTCGGACGTGAACTGGTCGCAGGCCACCACGGCCCACTTGCGCATGTCCTGATCCTTGGGCAGCAGGATATCTGCTGGATAAAAGCCCAGCTTTTCAAAGGTCTTGTTCATGTTGTTCCTCCTTGTGTGTGGACGCCGCCGGGCTGTGCCGCCGGCCGCCGTTGATTCGTTCCTGTTCTTCCTGTATTATACAATAGTCCCCCGGCTATTTCAACGTCAATTCCGCAGAATCTGAAAATATTTTTGTCGTGCTGACGAATTTTCTGAATAATCCATCGTCAAATGGGCAAACTGACAGAGCAATCTCACAGATGGGAGGTTTGACCGTGAAGATCGTGAGACCGCATTGCCCTGATCCTCGTCATTATCGGCGCTCTGAACTGGGGCAGCATCGGCCTGTTCCGCTTTGACTGCGTGGCCGCCATATTCGGTGGACAGCTATCGGTATGGAGCCGCATCATCTATACACTGGTGGGCATCGCCGGACTGTGGTGCATCACCCTGCTGTTCCGGGAGGACGATGTCGAATAACCGAAAAAACCGCTGCGTGACGCTCACGCAGCGGTTTTTATGTCTTATTCCGCAGCCGGAGACTCCTGCTCCGCCGCCCATTCCGCCTTGGCCTCCGCCAGCACCTTTCGGTCATGCTTGGTGGTGAGACTGGTCTCATCAAACCGGGAAAAGAGGTCCGGCCGCCGGGTCATGGTGCGCTTATAGCACTCCTTTTTCCGCCAGTCATCCACCTTCCCATGGTGGCCCGACAGCAGCACCTCCGGAACCTTCCGACCGTGCCACTCCTCCGGCCGGGAGTACTGTGGGTACTCCAGCAGGCCGTCCCAGTGGGACTCGTCGGTGTAGCAGCTCTCCTCCGGCAGCACCCCAGGCACCATCCGACACAGGCAGTCCGCCAGCGCCATGGCCGGTATCTCGCCGCCGGTCAGTACGAAGTCCCCCATGGAGATCTCCTCGTCCACGCACTCGTCGATAAACCGCTGGTCGATTCCCTCATAATGACCGCAGACCAGATCAGCCGCTCATAGGACGCCTTCAGCTCCTTGGCCACCTGCTGGTCAAACACCCCGCCCGCAGGGGGAAAGATAGATGGTGTGTACCCGCTCCCCCGCCTCCTGACAGATATGGTCCCAGCAGCGGTACAGTGGGTCCGCCTGCATGACGGCTCCCCGGCCTCCGCCGTAGGGGGTAGTCGTCCACCTGCATCTGCTTGTTGGTGGTGTACTCCCGGATCTGGTGGGCAGTGATGGTCACCAATCCTCTGGCCTGCGCCCGCCCGATAATGGACTGCCCCATCATGGCGTCGATGGCGTCCGGGAACAGGGGTCATGATGTCAATCCTCATCCGTGGCCAGTCCTTTTGTTCCGCACCCGCATGGTGCCGGTCTCCATGTCCACCCCACGGATGAACACCTCCCCGCACCGCCGGGATCAGATACTCCCGCTTCCCCCGGACCTCGTAGACCTTGTGGGCCGGATAGTTCAGCACACACGGGTGAGCCTTCCCAACTCCTCCCCGTTCTCGTCGTCCAGCACCGTCAGCCCCTCCAGCTCGGCATCGAAATATTCGCCCTCCGGCAGGTGGGCATCCGTCCGGCGGATGAAGACGGGCTTTCCCTTCAGGGCCAGCGCGCAGCATCCATATCCTCCACTCCCGGCAGCGCCAGCAGTACCGTGGACTTGTGGACCCGTGCGCTCTTCACCTTTTGTCTCTTTTCCGCCGATATACAGCGTGTCAAACGCCGCAAGAAAGGCCGGATCGAACCCGGCCGGATTCAGCTTTACCTCGCCCCGGATACCGTGGGCGTTGACGATCTGCCCCACGGGGATAAATTCAGGCCGCATAGAACCCCTCCGCTGTGATAGTTTTTCTTCATTATACTACGCCCCGCCCCATTCTTCAATCTTTATTTACAACCGTTGTCACCGTCGGTAACTTTTCTGTAACCAATGCCTCGGCAGCTGCCGTTTTTTTACCTGTCGATACCCGCACAAAACCGTGAAAAGTGGTGTGTAACCCCATGAAAAATCCAAAAAACTTGACAAAAGTGGGTGGAAGTGATATACTCCTCCCATATTTCAAAAAAAAGTAACAAAAAGTTACAAATGCATTGCGAGGTGATTTTCCACCGCCCCGGACCCCGGAAATGAAGGGGCGGAATTGGGAGGTTTTTTATGAAAGAAGCAGTGATTAGAATGGAGACGACGGCCCGGCCAACAACGGACCGATCCGCATCTCCCCGACTCTTGAAGGGGTTGCTGCTGGCAATTACTCTGGTGGCTCTGCTGGCCACCACCGTGATCCTCTGTCAGCAGGATATCGAAAACCCCAGCTATGTATACATGATCCTGGACGAGACCGGAATGCAGATCATCGACGGCCGGCCCGACGGTGACCGTACCACGGGTCTGCTGGACATTCGGGCCGACAACAGCAGCCGGGACGCCCAGCTGCTGCTGGTAAAGGGCCAGCAGGTGCAGGTAGCCGACGCTCAGGGGCGCCACCTATCTGGTGACCACCCGGCGGGAAACGGTGGATAACCTGCTGCGCCGGTCCGACGTCACCGTGGGCGACGGCGAGATGGTCGTGGTGGACACCACCGGTGAGACGCCTACCGTCTCCGTTATGGCAGAGTATTCCCAGACCCGTGACGTCACCGTCACCACCCCTTACAAAACAGAGCGTGTGGTGAACCATATGCTGGCCAAGGGAACGGAAGAGGTGGTGCAGGAGGGCGTTCCCGGCACCGTCGTCGAGACCTACAAGGACACCTACCGGGACGGCAAGCTGGTCTCCACCGAGCTGGTCAGCACCACCGAGGACAACGCCGTCACCGAGATCGTCGAGTATGGCACCATGGTCTCCTCCGTGGAGCGATCTGACTACATGGTGGACGTGACGACCTTTGATGACGGCACCGGCTATTTCTGCTGTTCGCCTCCGGCGACACCATGGCCCTTCTCCTCCGTGTACGGCTCCTGCGAATCCACCGCCTACTCCATCCACGGCTGGACGGCCTCCGGGCGGCCCACCGCCTACGGCAACATCGCCGTGGACACCTCGGTGTTCCCCCTTCGGCACACGGTTCTATATTCTGACCAACGACGGTTATCTGGAGTACGGCATGGCCGTAGCCTCCGATACCGGCAGTGCCATCAAGGGAACAAAGCTGGATCTGTGGTTTTGACTCCTACGACGATGCCTGTTCCTTCGGTCGGCGCTACTGCACTCGTCTATGTTCTCAACTGAAGCTCTGCAAGAACCCCCGCTTTCCATAGAGGAAGCGGGGGTTCTTTGTAAAACATGATTTCCTTTACAGATATCATCATCAATGGTACAGCTCTGCGTCATAGAAAAACTGCCGCACCGCCGTCTCATATGCCCGGCAGTCCCCGGCCTTACGCACCTGCCGCAGCAGGGTGTCCGTCTCCCGGAAGGACCGGGAGAAATAGTTCCACAGCTCCCGCATATGGTGCAGCACCGGCACGTCGCCGGAAAAATCCCGGCAGTACAGGCCGTACAGCCGGTCGTGAAACTCCCGCAGCTCCTCCAGAGACGCTGCCGGGCCTCCCGTCGCCTGCCGCAGCAGGGACGGGTCCGGCCACCAGTCCACGGCCTACCATGACGGCGTCGTCGGGAAAGGCCTCCCCATCTCCCACAGGTCACGGACGGTGGTGACGTCCCCGTTGTAGCACAGAGGCAGCGCTGTGTGCTCTGCCGTCCAGCGGAACACCTCCCGGTCTGCTGTCCCCTTGTAGAACTGCGTCCGCACCCGTGGATGCACCGTCAGGCGGCAGATAGGGTATGTCTCCAACAGGGCCAGCAGCGCCGGCCACTCCCTCCGCCCCTCTCCCATCCGATACGGGTCTTGACGGAAATTTTCATATCCGGCAGGGGCATCGAAAATGCCGTCCAGCAGCTGTCTCAGCAGCTCCGGCTGGCGCAGCAGCCCGCTCCCTTTTTTCTTTCCCGTCACGGTACCGGAGGGGCGCCCAAGTTCAGATCCACTTGCGCCCAACCACGGGTGCGGCACTCCTTGGCAGCCCAGACGAAGTACTCCGCCCGGTTGGTGAGGATCTGCGGCACCACCGGAATACCCCGGTTTCGCTCCCGGGTCCAGCTCCTCCAGTTCCTTGCGCTGGAAGCTGAAATTCCCGTTGGGGGACACGAAGGGCGTCACATACAGCGCTGCCCTGCCGAACATCTCGTGCTTTGCACCTGCCGCCAGCGCCAGCCGGTGAGCCCCCTCCATAGGGGCTGCATACCACTCATGCATCGATTTTCCCCTCCAAACACATCTCCAGCGTTATGCCCGGTCTGCGCCGGTAGCGGGACACCGCCAGCTGCGGCTGCAGCTGTGAAAATGCGGTATCCTCATGGATGAGGCGTTCCTTCTCCGTCCGGGTCAGCTGCTTGATGCGGTATTCCAGCCGCAGGGCCGTCCCTTTGTCCTCCGCCTCCCACAGCGCCGCCAATGCCTGTATCGGGTGGGCTCGTGTATACCGGGCGCAGGCTGTTCCCCCGGTCGGTGTGCTGCCGCATCCGGCGGCAAATGTCCTGTGCAACTCCGGTGTAAAGGGTATCTCCTTCGCAGTATACCATGTATACGACAATACACGCTCCCACCTCCTTTTTTCCCAGTATAGCACGGATGCCCTTGCAATTACAACCGCCATGTGATAGAGTTTTGGGGAAAGTGAGGAGAAGGTATGACTCTTTTTGACCACTATTTGGAATACATGACCCAGCTGATGGAGGGGCCGCCGCCGCCGGAGGGCATCACTCTGCCGGAGGGGGGGACATGACGGAGAAGGTCGCCTCCCTGAGCCGCCAGCTGCAGCAGGTTGGGGAACCGCCGCCTTTGTCCGGGCCTGCGCCCGGCAGGACGGCGTTACGCTGCCGGGAGGAAATTTACCGGCAGGCGGACGATACCACAAGCCTTCAGCAGCTGCTGCAAAGCGCCGTACAGCTGGCCCCCGTACAGGAGGCTCCCCGGCGGAGGAGCCCTCCGAGACGGCCCTGGATCCCGATGCAGGCAAGCACGCCTTCGAGGTGTTTCTGACCGCTGCGTGGCGCTGGATGACGGTCTGGTGCAGTACCTGATGGAGGTGCTGCAAAAACGGGACTGGAAGGAATTTTACAAGCTCAGCCAGATCACCACCAAGCTGGATCTGGACCCGGAGGAATTTCTCTATTGGCTGGGCAACAAGGAGCTCTACGCCGACGAGGAGGAGCGCTCCTGCGCCGTCATCATGGATGCCTGTCTGGAGCGGCTGCGGCAGGAGGGACAGCTGGAGCTGATGGCGGCACTGCTCTCCGGTGACCGCCGGACCTTCGAGCTGTTCCGGTGTCAGGCCCCGAGCTGCAGCATCTGCCCGCCGCCACCTATGAGTGGTACAGCAAGAACTATTTGATCGGGACTACCCCATCCGGATGCTAATGAAGTGCCGGGGCATCCGGTTCCCGGAGCATATCCCAGGAAATGAATCTAAGTAAGGAGCAACGATCCCATGACTACCAACGAAATGTATCAGCAGCTGGGCATCAGTCCGGAGGTGCTGGATTTTGGACAGCGAGTACTGGACGGACTGGACGAGGAAATGTCCCGTGTGGACGACATTGCCGAGTATAATCAGGCCAAAGTTCTCTCCGCCATGCACAAGAATCGTCTCAATGCCACCCACTTTAACCTCTCCTCCGGCTACGGCTACGACGACGAGGGCCGGGACAATCTGGAGCGTGTCTATGCCGACGTGTTCCACACGGAGGCGGCGCTGGTTCGGCCCCAGATCACCTGCGGCACCCATGCCCTGGCCCTGGCGCTGGGGGCCAACCTCCTGCCGGGCGACGAACTGCTGAGCCCCGTCGGGGACCCTATGACACCCTGGAGGAGGTCATCGGCATCCGGCCCTCTCCCGGCTCCCTGCGGGAATACGGCGTCAGCTACCGCCAGGTAGATCTGCTTCCGGACGGCAGCTTTGACTACGACGGCATCCGGGCCGCCATCCACGAAAAAACTGGCCATGACCATCCAGCGCTCCAAGGGCTATGCCACCCGCCCCTCCTTCTCCGTGGAGGAGATCGGTCAGCTGATCGCCTTCTGCTGCAAGAGCTGTAAGCCCGGCATCATCTGCATGGTGGACAACTGCTACGGCGAGTTTGTGGAGACCCAGGAGCCCACCAATGTGGGGGCCGACATAGTGGTGGGCAGTCTCATTAAGAACCTGGGCGGCGGCCTGGCTCCCACCGGCGGCTATATCTGCGGCCGGCAGGATCTCATCGACCGCTGCGCCTACCGGCTCAGTGCGCCGGGCCTCGGCAAGGAGGTGGGCGCCAATCTGGGTCTGCTCACCAGTTTCTATCAGGGGCTGTTTCTGGCTCCCACAGTGGTGGCTTCCGCTGTAAAAAGGGGTGCTATCTTTACAGCGGGATGCTATGAAGCGCTGGGCTTCCGTGTGATTCCCGGCAGCCGGGAGGTGCGCCGGGACATCATTCAGGCGGTGGAGCTGGGCAGCCGGGAGGCCATGTGTGCCTTCTGCAAAGGGCATCCAGGCCAGCTGCACCGGTGGATAGCTATGTCACCCCGGAGCCTGGGCCATGCCCGGCTACGACAGCGACGTTATCATGGCCGCCGGAGCCTTCGTGCAGGGGGGCCTCCATCGAGCTCTCCGCCGACGGCCCCATCCGTCCCCCTACGCTGTGTATTTTCAGGGTGGCCTGACGTGGTATCACGCCAAGCTGGGGGGTCCTCATGAGCCTGCAAAAAGCTCCATGATGCCGGACTTTTGCCTAATTTGTAAGCATCCCCCTGTCCCGCACGGCAGCCAGAAGAAACACAGCCCCGGACGCTGAAGCGTCCGGGGCTGTATGTTACCTCACATCCACATCTCAAACAGCCGCAGCAGGGTACTCAAAAAGCTTGCGGTACCACGGGCGGCTCTTCCACTCTGATACGTCACCGGCGGGAACGGGTCCGTGATACGCTGGATATCCTCCGCCAGCCCCTCAATGGCCGGTACGCCGTAGAAGTACCGTACCGCACTCAAAGTGCAGCTGGAAGCTGCGGTAGTCCATGTTCACAGACCCACAAAGGCCGCCTCGCCGTCTGACGCACGGTCTTGCCGTGGAGCAGACCCGGCTCGTAGATGTAAATTTTCACATGATGCACCAGCAGCTCACCGTAGTGGCTCTGGGCCGCCAGATAGGCGAACTTGTGGTCCGTATTCCCGGCAGCAGCAGCCGCACATCCACGCCGCTGTCCCCCGGCAGAGCACAGGGCCTGCCGCATGGGCTCATCAATGGCCAGATACGGCGTGGTGATATGGACGGGCGGCGGGCGTTGTTGATGAGGTGCAGGAACACGTCCTCCGCCGTGGAGATAGGATTGTTGTCCGGCCCGTCCACAAAGGGCTGGCAGAAGCCCGCCGCCTCCCGGTGGTCGTGGGGCGGTAGTAGTCCCGACTCACCATCAGCTGTCCGCCGTTGCGCTGCCACATGGAGGAACTCCCGTGTCAGGCCCCATGCGCCGGCGCCGTCCAGCCGGATGCCGCAGTCCTTCCAATAGCCGAAACGGACGGTAAGGTTGGCGTATTCGTCTGCCACGTTGGCTCCGCCGGTGTAGGCCGTGCTGCCGTCGATGCAGACGATCTTCCGATGATCCCGATAGTTGAAGTACAGGCGGTTGACGTAGTGGTGAACCGGGTTAAGACCTGTACCTCTACCCGCTCTCCCGCAGGGCCTCGATCTGTCCGGCGGGAAAGCGCATCATGCTGCCGAAGTCATCGAAGATAATCTTGACCTCCACACCTGCCGCCGCCTTCCGGCGGAAGATCTCCTCCATGCGGTCCCATATCTGTCCCTGCGCAATGATGAAGAACTCCAGAAAGATGAAATGCTTCGCCTGCTCCAGCTTCTCCAGCATATCCTGCAGGAACATCTCGCCGGTGGGCAGATACTTGGCCTCCGTGTCACCGTAAAGGAGATATCATTGACGGCCCAGATAAACTGCAGGCCGCTCCCACTGGGGGTATTTTTCGCCGCAGCTTCTCCATCTGGATGCGGTGGGCGGCCTGTTGGGCTTCCGGCTCCTCCGGCATGGGCAGCTTTTCAAAAATCCAGCCGCTTTTTGCTGCCGGTCACCGTTCCAGAGAAAGTATAGAATGAGTCCCACCACCGGCACCGTCAGAACGAGGAAGATCCAGCCGAACTTATAGCTGGTGCCGTCGGTGCGGTTATAGATCCGCACGGCGTAGCCGAAAGGCCGCCAGCTCCAGCACCGTGTAGATGATGGCACCGCTGGCGCGAGCCCGTGCTGAGAAAGAATGCCAAAGCGATCTGCCCCAGCAGCAGCGCCGCCACGAAAACCAGCCGCAGCGCCGCCGAGATACGACGTTCCGTTTTCTGTTGTACCTGATGCGTTTTCAACGGGTCACCTCCTGTTCCCTTTTTGGGATACCACGCAGAGCTGTCCGCCAAATCGGACAGCTCTGCTTTTTTGCTTATCGATTGCGGAGCAGATCCTGCTGGATGTTCCACAGCCTGTCGGACAGGTCCACATAGTAGCTGTGAGGATTGTCGAAGCGCTTCACCTCGTCCCACAGGGTGTCCACCTGCTGGCGGCAGTAGGCCTGAATTTCCGGCAGGCTGGGGCTGTCGTACACCCGCTTGCCCCCCAGAAACACCGGCACCAGCAGAGGCCGGGCGGTGAAGTTATACACCGTCTTTTTTTTCTTCCAGGTGGCGCTGGGGTCGAAGATCTCAGATCCTTGGTGTCGTCCAACGTCTCGTCATAGACGGTGATGTAGTCGGCGATGGCCTTGCCGGTGTCGTTGCCGTAGAACCGGTAGACCTTCTTGAAGTGGGGAATGGTGATCTTCTCCACGTTCTCGCTGATCTTGATCTTGGGGGTGATGTTCCCCTGTTGATCCTCCACGGCAGCCAGCTTGTACACGCCGCCGAACACCGGCTCGGACTGCGCGGTAATCAGCCGCTCGCCCACGCCGAAGAGGTCGATCTTGGCATCCTGCAGCAGCAGATCCTGGATCAGGTACTCATCCAGAGAGTTGATACGGAGATCTGGCACTCCGTCCAGCCCGCCTCGTCCAGCATCTTCCGGGCCTTCCGCGTCAGATAGGCCATATCGCCGGAGTCCAGCCGGATGCCGCACTTGGTGATGCCCATGGGCTTCAGGACCTCGTTAAAGGCCCGGATGGCATTGGGCACACCGGATTTGAGGACATTGTAGGTATCCACTAGCAGCGTGGCGTTGTGGGGATAGATCTGGCAGTAGGTCTTGAAGGCGTCATACTCCTGAATCGAACATCTGCACCCACGCATGGGCCCATGGTGCCGCCGGCGAAACGCCGTAGATCTCGTCGAGATGGTGCATGCCGTACCGGCGACACCGCCGATGTAGGCGGCACGGGCGCCGATGATGGCGGCATCCCCCCTGTGCCCGGCAGGGAGCCGAACTCCAGCACCGTGCGGCCACGGGCGGCACGGGCGATGCGGTTGGCCTTGGTGGCGATCAGGCTCTGGTGGTTGATGGTCAGCAGCGTGAAGGTCTCGATGAGCTGGGCCTCGATGGCCTTGGCCCGGACGATGACCATGGGCTCGCGGGGAAACACCGGGGTTCCCTCCGGCATGGCGTAGATGTCGCCGGTGAAATGGAAGTCCTCCAGATAGGACAGAAATTCCTCGCTGAAAAGGTTCCGGCCCCGCATGATAGCGATGTCCTCCGGAGAGAAGTGCAGATTCTCAATATAATCGATCAGCTGCTCCAGACCAGCGGCGATGGCAAAGCCGCCGCCATCCGGCACCGGCGGAAAAAGACGTCAAAGTAGGTGATATGATCCTTGTAACCGCTTTCAAAGTAGCCATTGCCCATGGTCAACTCGTAAAAGTCGCAGAGCATGGTCATGTTCAGCTTTTCCTCAGTTTTCATTTTCATACCTCAAGTAAATTTTTTTGGGTGTGTGCTGCATACCATTATACTATCATTCCCGAAACAGGCAATCCTTTTCCGCACTTTTCTCCCCGCTCCTCCCCTTTTCGTCGGTTTTTCCCGGACATTTCGATAAAATCTGTGTATCAGGGGGTTGACAAAACAGTCTCTTCTTGCTATCATAAGCAATTGTAGAGTTCTCTTACAAGTTCATACCTTATCAAGAGTGGCGGAGGGATCGGCCCGATGAAGCCACGGCAACCTGCGAAGCAAGGTGCCAAATCCGACGTATGCTGAGTGCGGAAGTGATAGTCCCGCATTCGTCCTTCGACAGATGAGGAGCAATTTTCTTCAGCACGATCCGTCGAAAGTCGGAGCGTGCATTTTTCATGCTCCGGGTCGGTAGGGGGGACTCTGACAACACAAATTTTTTTCACAAAGGAGCACGAAAAATCATGGCAAGAAGACTGTTTACCTCCGAATCCGTCACCGAGGGGCATCCCGACAAAATCTGCGACCAGATCAGCGACGCCGTTCTGGACGCCATCCTGGAGCAGGACCCCAATGGCCGCGTGGCCTGCGAGACCTGCGCCTCCACGGGCCTGATCCACATCATGGGCGAGATCACCACCAACTGCTACGTGGATATCCCCAAGCTCGCCCGCCAGGTGGTGCTGGACATCGGCTATGACCGGGCCAAGTACGGCTTCGACGGCCACACCTGCGCCGTTATCACCAACATCGACGAGCAGTCCGGCGACATCGCCATGGGCGTGGACAAGAGCCTGGAGGCCAAGGAGACCGCCGATGAGCAGCTGGACAACGGCGCCGGCGACCAGGGCATGATGTTCGGCTATGCCTGCGACGAGACCCCGGAGCTGATGCCCCTGGCCATCTCCCTGGCCCAGAAGATGGCCATGCGCCTGACCCAGGTCCGCAAGCAGGGCCTGGTAGACTATCTGCGCCCCGACGGCAAGACCCAGGTCACCGTGGAGTATGACGAGAACGGCAAGCCCGTCCGTGTGGACACCGTGGTGGTCTCCACCCAGCACGCCGCCGAGGCCACCCTGGACCAGATCCGCCGGGACATGATCGAGCTGGTCATCAAGCCCACCGTACCCGCGGAGCTGCTGGACGAGAATACCAAGTTCTATGTCAACCCCACCGGCCGCTTCGTCATCGGCGGCCCCCAGGCCGACAGCGGCCTCACCGGCCGCAAGATCATCGTGGATACCTACGGCGGCAGCGCCCCCCACGGCGGCGGCTGCCTCTCCGGCAAGGACCCCACCAAGGTGGACCGTTCCGCCGCCTATGCCGCCCGTACGTGGCCAAGAACGTGGTGGCCGCAGGGCTTGCCCACCGCTGCCAGGTGCAGCTGGCCTATGCCATCGGCGTGGCCCGTCCTGTCAGCGTCCTGGTGGAGACCTTCGGCACCGGCGTGGTGTCCGACGAGGCTCTGGAGCAGGCCGTGGAGCAGGTGTTTGACCTGCGGCCCACCGCCATCATCCGGGACCTGGACCTGCGCCGTCCCATCTATCGCCAGCTGGCGGCCTACGGCCACATGGGCCGTGAGGATCTGGGCGTGCGCTGGGAGGCTACCGACCGTGTGGCGGCTCTGAAGGCCGCTCTGAACGGCTGATTTCCCCCTTGCAAGACCGGAGAAAAATCTGATATAGTAAGGTACGCCGTCCGTGATCGGGCGGCGTACCCCCCCTATCCGGGTATGGCGGGTTGGTATCGTGCCACATTTGGGTGTGCGTAGACCCTATCCATGCGCGGCTTGGACAAAGCCCGCAAAGCCTTGCGGCACGGGCGATAGTTTTCCTCCGGTTGCCGAAAACGGCACAAAAGCGGCTTTGACCACATAAATGACCACAGACAGAAAAAACTTTATTTTTACCCCTCGCCGTGGTATCATGGCAGAAATTGAATATCCGGGTATAGCGAAGTTGGTATCGCGCCTGGTTTGGGTGTGCCGTGGCGGTATCCGGGACGGGGGCATTGTGAAACGCCGCAAAGCCTTGCAGCGCCTTTGTTTGCTGGATTTCCCCCGGTTGCAGAAAACGGCACAAAAGCGGCTTTGACCACAGGCATGACCACAGACAGAAAAATCTTTGATTTTCTCCCCCGCCGTGGTATCATGGCAGAAATTGAATATCCGGGTGTGGCTCAACTGGTAGGGCGCGACATTTGGGATGTCGAGGTTGGGTGTTCAAGTCACCTCACTCGGACCAAAATCCCTCTGAAATTATTGATTTCAGAGGGATTTTCTTATTCTTTTGTCTATTGCGGCGCAATTTCTGAGTTACTCTCTACAGCAAAACCGTCCGCTTTCGGTAGTAAATCCTGTCGGAAGCACTTTTAATATACAGAAGTCCATCCCACACAAAAGCCTTCCATCAAACATTTTTCCCTCTTGCAGTATTAATTTGACTGTGTTATAATTTTAATATTCCAATTAGCCGTATTAGCTTAGTTGGATAGAGCGCCTCCTTGACTAAGAGGTAGACGGGGGTTCGAGTCCCCCATACGATCATTTTAAGCTGTTGCTTTTTATATTTGTATTCAACTCCTCTTTTGGTCTTTTTTGATTCCAAAAGAGGAGTTATTTTATGTCAAGCAACAATTCGAGTGTAAAGCGGCCAAAAAGCCGCACGGCACTTCGATTTGGAAAACTTTAATGATGGAAACTGTAAAATGACATAGGGCGTTTTCCTATGACACTCGTCCAAGTAACCAATCAAAGCAATTCTATCAGCAAGGAGGTTGCTACCATATGAGACCGTTTTCAATCAATATACGCGGTCGCGTAAAAAACTTTTAATCTTCCTAAAAATCAGCCACTTGTGCCGCTTTTTGAGGCTATCGTGAATTTCTTAAAGACTACCTTCAGCCTATTGCCACAGAAAAAAATTCGAAGAATAACAGATTATGTAACGCATCGGGCCCCACAGTTTCGTCATCTGTTGAAATACACACCTGAGGCAATTGCGAAAATCAAAGCCTAATTTAAGTGAGGATAAATTGGATGATGAACTACATCGTATAAAAAAAGAGAGTTCGATAGAACAACAGCCAAAGAAAATACTCAGCTTCTCGATGAACTGAATAAAGGTGTAATCAGTTCAGACGAGTACATACAGAAATTTGGTTGCAAATCGAAAAAAAATAGCGCTAATGGGGCCGCATTAGCCGAATATGTTACTCACCGCAAGGTTATCCTCGACTTGATGGAGTTTGCAATACGTCAAAATGATGATGGGCATTTTCAAAAAGAGTTTTCTCCATAATATCATTTATCCAATGAGAACAACCTCTGCGGATACTCCTTATAGCAATCATAATTTGTGGTTGCTGGATGAGAAGCTCGCCTATTGCAGTTATATTTCCTCCGATATTCCGTTTAATAACAATCCGAAAGAAGACCGAACAGACATAAGATCTTGGATTCTCCAGTCGCTGTTTCTGATGAAGAAAAATGACGGTCTGAGAATACGAGAATATTGTCTTGTTTGAACTCAAACGTCCGATGCGAGATGACTATAATAGCAGTAATAATCCTGTCAATCAGTTATATGAATAGGTTTCACAGTTGAGGAGCAACAAAAAAGGGATAAAGATGGACGTGTAATCAGAGTCGGACAAAACACCAAATTCTACTTTATATGCCGTGTGTGACATCACAACCACATTAGAGCAGATTTTGATTTCCACGATTTTTCACAAACACCTGATAAACTTTGGGTATTATAAGTATAATGATAAGATGAATGCATATATCGAAATCTTATCTTTATGACAAAATTATAAATGACGCAAAGAAGCGCAATAGAATCCTTTTGATAAACTGGGGATATAATTTTCTGTAATTGTCATACATGAAATACCAATTCACAGTCATATTCCTGCAACTCAAAGTGGGCGGGAATACGCTCTTTGCTCATGCCGAGCTGAAACCAGCGTCCCCCCATTATTTCCGAAGTGCCCTAACACACAATCAAGTGTTAGGGCACTTGTTTATCAGTTAGGTCGTATTCATAACCAGAATCATAAACAGTTCTCTATCATTGTTTTATTGCGGTGTAGAATTTGAGACATTGTGTTGTAAAGTAAATAGTGTACCAATCACTTCACACTCTTACCGGTGTTTTTTTATGTCTTCTTTCCCCCTGCTTTTTCTGCTCTTTCTGGCGGACTTCCATTACCTTCGTCTATATCCTCAGCCGCCGCTTCCGCAATTTCCGCTTTCATCTCCACGATCAGCTCTTTCAGTTTTTCCTCGCACTCCTCGCGGGTGTGGGCATAGACATTGCGGGCGTGCTTTTTACCATCGGGCCATTTGGGGGAGTAGCGTCCTTCAAACAGGTGGTCGCTGATCTCGCTGATGCAGCCGGTGCCAGACCTGCGCTTGCGGCCCACATAGGGCTTGAAGTCGGTCATTCTCGGCTTTTTCCGCCTAGGCTGGGGCAGTTTCCTGCCCCGGCTCTGAAGTTTCTCCTGTGCGCCGCGCGCCGATGCCGCGGTCAATATTTTCGGCGGCCCGCTGCATATCATCGGTAATGTGGGTGTAGATGTCCAGTGTGGTGGCCGCCGACACATGGCCCAGCATGGCGGAAAGAGTCTTGACATCCATGCCGTTTTCCAGTGCCAGCGTTGGGCGAATGTATGACGCAGATCATGAAATCTAACATGTTTGCATCCTGCGTGCTCCAAGATGAACTGCAGTCTGCGGCGCACCACGCCGGGTGTAATGGGACAGTCCTCCTTCACCGGCGACGGGAACATCCAGCGGGAGTCCACTGTTTTCTTATACTCCTGCAGCACCGCCACCACGGTGGGCGGCAGGACGATCTTGCGGATGGAGTTTTTCGTCTTGGGCGTGCTGATTTGAAGTTGGCCCCGCACATCGTAGACCTGCTTGTCCACATTCAGTACGCCGGTCTTGAAGTTCAGGTCGTCCCATTGCAGCGCCATCAGCTCACCCCGGCGCAGGCCGGTGGCTAAGTCCAGAAGGAAGACTTCGTAGTAGCCCTCGAACTTTGCCTGAATGAGAAACCGCTGCAGTTCCTCCCGCGTCAGCACCTGCATCTCCCGCGCCTTCTTGGGCGGCAGCTTGGAGCCGATGGCCGGGTTCACACGGATCAGCCCATCCTGCACCGCCTTCTCCAATGCGGAGCGGCAGGTGGCATGAACATACGCACCATTCGGTCGGACAGCCCTTCGCCGTACTTGTCGGTGAACCGCTTTCCGGCCACTTTTCTTGATCCGACCGTAGAACTGCTGCAGGTCATTCTGCGTCAGCTTGTTCAGCGGAATGCTGCCGATCTCCGGGATGATGTGCAGACGGATACGATCCTCGTATGTTTTCTGTGTGGTGGGGCGTATCTTTGGCTTGAGTGATTTTCATACCAGTATCTTAGCCAGTCCCCGAAGGCCATCTCGGACCGCACCTTCTCCGGCTTCAGTCCCCCGCACTCCTCCTTGAGCTTTTGGAGCTTCTCGACGCACTCCTTCTTGGTTTTGGCAAGGACATTTTTTCGTCTTGGGATAGCCGTTGTCATCGTAACCGATGACGATTCGGCCTTCCCACCGCCCATCTTTTTGCGTTGTCTTACGGTTCCGTCTCCGGCTTTTCGTTTTCTTGCCACGGTTTCAACTCCCTTTTCCAAAGATGTCCTCCATGAAGCCGCCCACGATGCCAGAGGCTGTCTTCTGCATGCATTCGAGCAGTTGGCGGACGATTTGGTCATCGTATTCCATCGGGTGGTTCTTTATGCCGTCAAGTATCGTGTAGATGTCATCGAGTCGGGATTTTGCGTTTTCTCGCCGCTGTTCAGCGTCGGCTATGCTTTCGAGCTGCTGTTGCAAGCGGCTTTTTTCATTCATAAGCCGAGTTGCGGTTTCCTCATCAAAGGCTTCCACTGTTTCTGTGGATACACGGTCGAGCATCTTTTTGAATTCTGCGTCGATTTCGGCGATCCGTATCTGTAGGTCGATGCTGTTATCCTCGCTCTTTTCTCCCGCCAAGCCTATGCCGATGTGTAGCTTCAGCGTTTGCAGCACCTCAGTGTTTCGGGCTGCCGTTTTTCATGATTGCCGCCATCACAGCCCGTTGCAGAATGCTTTCCTCTACGGTGGGTGAGTTTCGGCAGTATTTCTTTCCGAAGTCAAGGCGGTTGATGCATCGCCATACAATTTTCTTTTTGCCGCTTGCCGTCCATGTGCATTCAAGTTATGCCCTTTATTTTTATAAACGGGCAGTGACGGCCTTTCAGTCACTGCCCGTTTGCTATGGGGGTACTTCGGGTTTTTCAGTGCTATTTGTTTATGCCGACTCTTTTTCTTCTTGCTTGCAATACTGAATACGGTCAAAAACACCGCCACTGATGAACAGAACGGCAAACCACAAAGCAAGGTTACTGTTATCGCCGGTCTGCGGGCTTTTTGTCCCATTGCCGGTATTTGTCGCAATGATTCCATATTGACTCAAATGGTTTGTTTCAAATACAATATAACCGTTTTCTACTGCAGCAGATATGGTTTCTTTAATCTCTCCATTCGAAATATAGACAATTTCGTATTTGTCATACCTCTTCAAATTTTCCGGCAGAGCAATTCTGATCTTCATTTTGATGTTGCTGATCTTCACAACATTGTTGTTTCCGTCCAGCACATTGATGTCCGCAACGAATTTCACATTCTTATCTGCCAATTCCTTCTTGACCTCGATGGACTTGATATCCAGCTTGTAATCCTTGCTGACCTCTGTTGCAAATTCGATTTTTTCCTTTGTCTCCCCGTGCTTTTGGGTTCCTTCACCATGTCCTTACCGGGATTTTCCGGATCTCCGGAGGCTTTCGTCCAGGAGGCGTACAAGGTCACATTTTTATACCGCTCGTAGCCCGACTCTTCTTTAACTAAGGTAAAACAATCAAGATTTTCAGCAAGTCGTGCAAAGGCGCTTGTCGGCCTTGCCGTATAAAGCCGTTCTTTTTCGCTGTAGGTTGCCGCCAACACCGTATCTCCTCTGTAATCGGAGACATCGGCGAGCTTTCATCTGCGGTGCGTGTTCGTAGAGACCGACATATTCCCGCACCGTAGAAATCTCATCTTGAATCCTGCCCATCGCATACCGCATTGCCGACAGCAGGATCAGGCGAAAAAATCGGAATCGCAGATCGGGGCGAGCAGGTCCTGAGGGAACAGCAGAAACCCTTGCCATTATTCATACATACGTGCAGCAGCCGCTGCTCTTCCGTTACCAGATTCAGTAGACTGTTAGCTTGATCCGCCAGCTCATCAATGGTGATCGATTCGTAGTCCTGAAACGGGTTTACTTCATAATTCATCGTTTGACCTCCAATCAGTTTGTCCTCACGATGAGGTGCTGGCATTGTAGCTCTGACTGCCCGGAAGTTCAACCGTTTCTTTTGCAGCTCGAAAAGAAAAATCCAACAGGGTCGGAATTCGTGCGGATTTATCATTTTCTTGCTTTTCCTGCCCAAATGTGCTACCATTATAAACAACGCTGTCAAAAAGTGTTGGAATAGGCCTGGCAGTATGGTTTAATGAGACCGAATGCTCTGCCAAGCGGCAGAGCATTTTGGGGTTTATAGAAAAATTTGGAGCTAACAATACGTAACTGAACCAAAGCGCTACCT
>VOFK01003458.1_pt1 | contig 29638 bp, 52 predicted proteins | sample 5384121 | NCBI WGS metagenome assembly VOFK01 (sample SAMN12384730, study PRJNA508395) | human gut metagenome | isolation source: healthy gut J | host: Homo sapiens | reverse complement strand
GGAAGAACCAAAGCGTTATTATTTCAAGACGTCCATGCGCACTTCTTAAATATGTAAAAGCACAATCCACCCGCTCAAGGTAAACAAGGATAAGTGCGTTGGCTGTAAGCAGTGCCTGAAGATAGGCTGTCTCTACATATCAGCCCATTCATGACGGCAAGTGCGTTATCGACCATACAGTGCGTGGCTGCGGCATATGCAAGGAAATGTGTAAGCTGGGTGCGATATGCGACTAATGATAACATATATTTCGAGGTGTAAATAATGAAAACAAGATCAATTATGATAGTGGGCGTAGGCGGACAGGGTTCACACTACTTGGTGTCAAAATAATAAAGGCTTGTGCTTCTCTCACAGGGCTTTGATGTCAAGGTCAGCGAGGTACACGGAATGAGCCAGCGTGGCCTCCGAGATTGTACATACGTTAAGTACGGCAGCGAGGTATGCTCGCCTGTAGTTGAAAAAGGCGAAGCTGATATCATTATCAGCTTTGAACAGCTTGAAGCCGCAAGATATGTTTCATATCTCAAGAAGGGCGGACATATCATCACTTCAACTCAGCAGATAGACCCAATGCCTGTTATCACAGGTGCGGCTGTTTATCCTGAGGATATCATAGGCAAGCTTAAAAGCAGAGGGCGTTGACGTTATCGCTGTTGACGCACTGGCACTTGCGGAGCAGGCTGGTACTGCAAAGGCTTCAAACGTTGTTCTCATGGGCGTTGTGTCAACTAAAATGGCTTTTGACGAGGACGTTTGGCAGAAGGCTCTTGAGCAGTGCGTTCCTGCAAAGTTCCTTGAACTGAACAAGAAGGCGTTCGCTCTCGGCAGAGAGGTAAAAATAATGGACGAGATAAGCGGTCTTATCATAAAAATGACCGAGTTTTTTCGCTGGCGACCCGAAAACGTATACAGCACTTTATAAAGGTACATACCTTTGCCCGTGTTATCGGCAGGGCAGAGGGACTTGATATCCGCACTATGTATTGTCTTGATGTTGCGTCAGCGGTGCATGATATCGGCATAAAGCCTGCGGAGGAGAGATACGGCAAAGGGGCCACTGCGGCGGAAAGCTTCAGGAACAGTTAGGTCCTGAGCCTGCACGGAAAAAATGCTCAGAGAGCTTGACTTTGACGAGGATATCATAGAAAGGGTGTGCTTTCTTATCGCACATCACCACACCTATGAGGGCTGCCCAGGGGCTTGACTGGCAGATACTCTTGAAGCAGATTTCCTTGTGAACGCTTTCGAGGACAGCCTTTCCAAAGAGAGCATAAAAAAGCTTCCGTGACAAGGTGTTCAAAACGAAAACAGGCATTAAGATGCTTGAAGAAATGTACGGCGTATGATACTTGTGCAAAGTTGATACCCGAGTAATATGACCGAAACCATTTTAACAGGAGGTGTGTTCCAATGGGAAAATATTGGAACGAAGAGATCGAGTGCATGGCGCACGAGGACATGAAAAAGACTCCAGAGCGAAAGACTTGTCAAGCAGGTCAAGCACGTCTGGGACAATGTGCCATACTACAAGAAGCTTATGGAAGAAAAGGGCGTGACGCCTGATGATATCCACGGTATTGAGGATCTGCACAAGCTGCCGTTCCTTTCAAAGGCTGATCTGCGTGAGGCTTATCCTTACGGTCTGCTTTGCAAAGCCGCTTTCAGAGTGCGTGAGAATACATTCCACAAGCGGAACCACAGGCAAGAGAGTTGTGGCTTTCACACTCAGCATGATATCGACCTTTGGGAAAATTGCTGTGCAAGAGCTATAGTTGCCGCAGGCGGAACAAAAAGACGACGTTTGCCACGTTGCATATGGCTATGGACTTTTTACAGGCGGAGCAGGTCTTAACGGCGGCTCTCATAAGGTGGGCTGTCTTACACTGCCGATGTCATCAGGAAACACAGAAAGACAGATACAGTTTATGCAGGATCTCGGTTCTACTATCCTGTGCTGTACTCCGTCATATGCCGCTTATATTGGTGAAACTGTAAAGGAAATGGGCATAAAGCCAGAGGAGCTTACACTCAAAGCTGGTATCTTCGGTGCTGAGCCTTGACGGAGGAAATGCGTCACGAGATAGAGAAGCTTCTTGGTATCAAGGCTTACGATATCTATGGCCTGACAGAAACAAGCGGTCCTGGCGTAGCTTTCGAGTGCGAAGCACAGTCTGGTATGCACATCAATGAGGACAACTTTTATCGCAGAGATAATCGACCCCGACACAGGAGAGGTGCTTCCTGAAGGCTCAAAAGGGCGAGCTTGTATTCACAAGTATCACAAAGGAAGCTTTCCCTCTGCTGAGATACAGAACAAGAGATATCTGTATTCTTACAAGAGAGAAATGCTCATGTGGCAGAACTCTCGTCAAAATGTGCAAAGCCAATGGGCAGAAGCGATGATATGCTCATCATTAAGGGCGTAAACGTGTTCCCATCACAGATAGAGTCAGTGCTTCTTAAGATATCAAAGGCAAGCCCTAACTATCAGATAGTCGTTGACAGGGTGAACAATTCTGATACTTTTTGAGATAAGAGTCGAGCTTAATGACGATATGTTCTCTGATACTGTCAAGTCTATCGAGGATCTTGAAAAGAAGATATCCAACGATATCCATAATATCCTTGGCATCAAGGCGAAGATAAGACTTGTTGAGCCAAAGAGCATTCCACGTTCTGAGGGCAAGGCAGTAAGAGTTATCGACAAGAGAAAGCTTGTCTAAAAAGACAGGGGGTAATTTTATGACAGTAAAACAGCTTTCGGTTTTTATTGAAAACAGACCTGGCAGATTGTCTGCCGTTACAAAAATACTTGGGGATAATGATGTGAATATCCGTGCAATGTCCCTTGCTGACACAAAGGATTTCGGTATTCTCAGACTTATCGTTGACGATTTTGAAAAAAGCAGTTTCAGCCTTGAAAACAGAGGGCTTTTCCGTTACCACCACTCAGGTGCTTGCAGTGGAGATAAATGACCGCCCAGGCGGACTTTTCAGAAGCAATGAAAGCTTCTCTACAATGACAACATCAGCGTTGAGTATATGTATTCTGCATTTATAAACACTAAGAAAACACGGCTTATCTTATCCCTTAGAGTGGAGAACGTTACAGCCGCTCTGGAAGCTTTGAGTGAAGCAGGATTTGCACTTATCTCACAGCAGGAATTGGCAAGCATCTAGCTGATTAGTGAATACTAACTTCCGAAAAATCACTTAAAATCTATGTGAAATTTTTATGAAATGCCGAAAACCTCTTGATTTTTTTCAGAAAATGTGTTATTATATAAGTATAGTATTTGATATGATACTTGTAGAATTTATGCAAGGAGGTCTGTGAAAATGGCTTATAAGATTAGTGATGAGTGCATCGGCTGCGGCGCTTGCATGGACGCATGTCCAGTAGGAGCTATCTCCGAGGCTGATGGTAAGTGTGTTATTAACGCTGACGAGTGCATCGACTGCGGTTCTTGTGCAGGTACTTGCCCTGTAGGGAGCACCTCAGGCTGAGTAATTTACTTAAAACTAAGAGAAAACGTCTGTCATATGGCAGGCGTTTTTTTTGCACTTGTTTTTTGTGTATTAGTTTTTCAGCACATTATCATAAAACTGTCACATTGGCGGAGTATCATATAAATACAATAAGAGAAAGACAAAAAAGATGAAATTTACAATATACTTTTTTCTCCATATATACTTCATATACTTCAAAAGGAACGCTGGCTTGTGTCATGTTCTTTTTTGGGTGATTTTGTGGATAGATATGTAAAAATATCGTGGAAAATATGGGCTTTTGTAACGCAGGTGTCCGTTTTTCGGTATTATTAATAAAAGTTTTTGCGAAATTTGTTAAAAGTGATAAAAATAGAACCCTTATTGTCATTCCTGGGATATAAAATGTACAATGGTTGTAACTTAACGTTCATATAAACTTCATAAACGAGTGAAAAAACGGCTTGAAAATTACAACTTGATTACAATGCCCCTTGACTTTTTTGTAACCTTTATTCATTATAATATGGTGTAGTTTATCACGTTTGAAAGGAGCGTTCTGAATTGGGTTATTTGAAGTCGGGGAATATCCCGCTGTGTGGCTGTGCTTTCTGCCTGCGGAGTTGTGACAGTATCTGCTGTGACTTTTGCGACACTTGATAAAAACGTTATCCAGCCATGTGCGGTCATGCCGCCTGAAAATGCAAAGGTCATTTCTGCTGTTTCTGACAAGGAAACATCTGAGCAGATCGGGGGATATCACAACTGTTCTTACAACATCAGCCGTCAAGGAAACTGCGAAAAATTCTCAGACCGAGGCTGTAAAGGCTGTAAAAACTGCAAAAAGCGAAACAACCAAGTCAGCTTCCGAAACAGCTTTGAGATCAGAGAGCGTAACGACCTCTGTAATATCACAGAAGCCAGCGTCAGTGACCGCAGTGCAGAGCGTGACTTCCGCTGACACAAAGCTTAGCATATCAAGTAAGCCTTGTGACAAAGAAAACTCAGCAGGCTTCAAAGTCTGAAACAAAGGTTTCTGCTGTTACTTCCGCCCCTGTCAGCACTACTGACAGCGATACTGTTGCCTCAAAGGCTACAAAAAAGACTACAACAGTGAAAACTACTACTGCAAAAACTACTACCACTGCAAAGACAACAACTGCCCCTGTTACGACCACAACGCCTGCGGTGACTACTACCAAGAAAAAAAGACCACCACCGCTAAGGTGACAACAACTAAAAAAGCCTGTCACAACTACAACCACTGCGCCTGTTGTCGACAACGGCAAGACCCCCTGCACAGCGACTTAATTCTGCTGTGCTTGATCCAAAGCGACGCTCGGCGCAAAGGAAGAAAAGATACTTCTGAAATATCTCAATAAGATAATATCAGATGATATGACAAATTACGAAAAGGCTGTGGCTTGCTACGATTATATTATAAAGAACACGGTCTACGATTACGGCGGCTGGGCAAATCCTGTCAAGGCTGTTCTTGAAGACGGTTACGGCACTTGCACGGAATATTCTTACGTTTACGCCGCAATGCTCAACTACATAGGCTTTGATGCAAAGACCGTTGACGGCAAGACCGCTATGGCGGCAGGCGGTTACGGCTTTATCATATGTGGGTGGAGGTAACGATAAACGGTCAGGTATATGTTATGGACCTCAGGTGGACGATAACATGAGCTGGGAGCGTATATCTCCCATGACCGCTTCTGCAAGACCACAGTGAGGTCAAGAACAAGTATATAAAAGACTGATATTGTATCGGGTGGAGTTATCTGCCCGATATTTTTTTTACGGTGTTTGCGTGTAGTTTGTTTGCAGTACGTTTATTTGTACATTAAATGAGAATATCCGGCATTCTTTTTGTGACAAATTTTTTTCAGCCTATCCTATAGACAAAAGGAAAAAAGCGTGATATAATTATTCTTGATACATTGTCGGCAAATGCCGAACGTCATTTTGTACAGGAGGATAATTGATGACGGAAAATTCCACAAAGATAACGAAAAAAAGCCTGCGACATCTGTGAAGAAAAACAGCTCTGTCAAAGGTTCGTCAAAGAATAAGAAAAGAAAGAAAAAACGCAACAATATCGGCATTATCTGCGGCACTGCGGCAGCGGCTATCGTGATAGTTGTGGGCGGAGGATATTTCATTGGAAGAGCTTACTATAGCAACAGATTTCTGAGCGGCACAACAGTGAATGGCGTTGACGTGGGCGGAAGGACATTTGAACAGGCTTGCGATCTGCTCGGGGTGAATGATATGCCTTATGAGCTTACGGTCAAAACTATCGACGGCACGCCTGTTGTTTTTAAGACGGCTGATTTTGATTACAGACTAAGCGGCAAGGACGATCTTCAGAAGATCTATGACAGCGTGAACAGAAAAACATGGTTCTCGGGATTTATACAGAACTCCATCTATAGTTTTAATGAGGACATCACATTTGATGTTGAGAAGCTTCAGAAGCTTGTGGAGAAAGCAAACTGGGGCGATGTTGAAACTGCTGATGCAAAGCTTGGTCTTTAACGAGGATAAGACGGCTTATGTTATCACCCCTGAGGTGCAGGGAAACAAGATAACCGATATGAAAAAGCTTGAAGCTTATGTTACGCAAAGCGTGGCGGCAGGTGAGCTTAGCGTTGAGCTTGGCAAGGACACAGGTTGTTATTCTCTTCCAGAGGTGAAGAGCGCAGACCTTGAGGACGATTGCAAGAAACGAAATGATGTTTTCCAGCTTTCTGTCACATACGATTTTGACTACACCACAGAAACTCTCACGGGCGAGGAGCTTATGAAGATCATAAAGCTCAAAGATGACGGAAGCTACACTGTGGATAGAAAGAAAGCCATGGAGTATGTGGAAAAGCTCGCAAAGAAGTATGATACATATAATACTAAGAGAAAATTCCACGCCACTTTGCAGGGCGACATAATCGTGCCGACAAGCTCTGATGCTAAATACGGCTGGTGGATAGATCAGGAAAAAAGACTTGTGACGATCTTGTGGATATGCTTGAAAAGGGCGAGAAAGCGTTGACAAGGTAGACCCTATCTATTACAGTACCGGTTATTTTGACTTTACAGGCGTTGAGTCTGCGAGAAGCAAGGACGATGATATCGGCGACACTTATATTGAGATAGACCTTACCGACCAGCACTTGTGGTATTATGAAAAGGGCAAAGAAAAAGCTTCGATACCTATATAGTTTCAGGTCAGACCACATCTGAGGCGAGAACAACTCTCCTGGTGTTTATAAGCTGTGGTCAAAGGAGACCAACAAGCGTATGAAAGACACAAATGCCGACGGCGACGAGTGGGATACAAAGTGCAACTTCTGGAACAACGTTTCTCTCTGCGGAATAGGTCTTCACGATTCAACGTGGCGAGGCGGATATTTCGGCGGTGAGATATACAAATACAACGGCTCTCACGGCTGTATAAATATGAGCTATGATGACGCCAAATATGTTTATGACAACGTGCCTTACGGTACGCCTGTTGTTATGTACTACAAGTCTGCGGATAAATAATAAGGACGGTCAAGGTATCATGCCTTGACCGCTTTTTGCTTTAGAGTGCTTTTTATGGAAAAAGATATTATACAGAGAGGGCTTTACGGCTGAGGAGCTTCCAAATAAGGTGATAGAGCGTATCAAAGGCGTTTCCTATAAGGAAAAATCCCTATGTGAAGCTGGGCGACCTTGCCTATCTGCGTGTAAGATATTATGACTTTGAGCATAAGGTACAGTCTGGGGAGCTTATCGTGGCGAGAAAACTTGCGCAGGAGGTTCTGGATATCTTCTATGAGCTTTTTCGAGGGCGGTTATGAGATAGAAAAAATCAGGCTCGTGGACGAGTATGACGCTGATGATGAAAGGTCAATGGCGGATAACAATTCTTCTGCCTTCAACTATAGGGTGGTGGCTTATACCAACACTATTTCGGCTCACAGCTACGGGGGCGATAGACATAAACCCTCTTATAGATCCTTATATAGTGGGGAATAAGGTCGTGCCTGCCAATGCTGCAGAGTATGCAGACCGTGACAAGGCTTTTTGATCACAAGATTGACAGAACAGACCTTTGCTATTGCATTTTCAGGCGTCACGGCTGGAAATGGGGTGGCGACTGGAACAATTCTAAGGATTATCAGCATTTTTACAAAGAGTACGATTCTCCGCTGAAAATGGCTGTAAACAAGCTGAAAAGAGCGTTGTTACGTTAGTCTTTAAGGTTTACCCAGGAAAGCAATATGAAATCATAGGTTATATATGTATACCGATTAACGAAAAATTAATAATGATTTTATGCAAGTTTTATCATTCGCTCTTGCATTTTGCTGTAATGTGTGTTATAATGATTAAGCCGTCAAAAAAGACGGCAAAAGGCTATTTTCTTGCATTTGTGCGAAAAACCACGTTTTGAGTTTATTTGTACTTATGCAGGATTGCAGGATTTTTAATTTCTTCCTGCAAATTTTTTGTTAAAAACAGCTAAAAATCGGCTATGAGCCGTGAAATAACATACGTTGCTGAACGATAAGCTATAATTTTTTTACAGTTTGGCAGGAAAGGGTGATAAAAATGGAACGCATGGAGGATATGACTAATGTAAAAGCCTGTATTCACCGAAATTCGAGCATGATAACTGCGGAATAGGTGCTGTTGTGAACATTAAGGGCAAAAAGAGTTCACGATACTGTTGCAAATGCGCTGACTATCGTTGAAACGCTTTGAGCATCGTGCTGGTAAGGACGCAGAGGGCAAAACAGGTGACGGAGTAGGTATCCTGCTTCAGATCTCACATAAATTCTTCAAGAAGATCGCCTCCGCTGAGCTTGGGATCACGCTTGGCGAGGAGAGAGATTACGCTGTAGGTATGTTCTTCTTCCCTCAGAATGAGCTTGCAAGAAATCAGGCAAAGAAGATGTTTGAAATCATTGCAGAAAAAGAAGGTCTGGCAGTTCCTCGGCTGGAGAAATCGTTCCGTCAAAGCCCGAGGTACTCGGTCACAGAGCTGTTGAATGTATGCCTGCAATTATGCAGTGCTTTATCAAAAGACCTCACGGCGTAAAGAGAGGTCTTCCGTTCGACAGAAAGCTCTATGTTGCAAGAAGAGTTTTTGAACAGAGTAATGAAGACACATATGTAGTTTCGCTTTCAAGCAGAACTATTGTATATAAAGGTATGTTCCTTGTCGGCGATCTCCGTAACTTCTTCCTTGATCTTCAGGACGATGATTACGAGTCTGCAATCGCTATGGTTCACTCCCGTTTTTCAACCAACACAAATCCAAGCTGGCAGAGAGCTCATCCTAACAGAATGATTGTTCACAACGGTGAAATCAACACAATCAGAGGCAACGCTGACAAGATGCTTGCCCGTGAGGAAACAATGCGTTCGGAGCATCTCAAGGGCGACCTTGACAAGGTTATTCCTGTTGTAAACACAGAGGGTTCAGACTCTGCAATGCTTGATAACACACTTGAATTTCTCGTAATGAGCGGCATGGAGCTTCCTCTTGCCGTTATGATTACAATTCCGGAGCCGTGGGATAATAACGGCACAATGAGCCAGAAGAAAAAGGACTTCTATCAGTATTATGCAACAATGATGGAGCCGTGGGACGGTCCTGCGTCAATCCTTTTCTCTGACGGTGATATTATGGGTGCGGTTCTTGACCGTAACGGTCTGCGTCCGTCAAGATATTACATCACGAATGACGGCAACCTCATTCTTTCATCGGAAGTCGGCGCACTTCCTATTGATCCCGCAAAGATTGTTACAAAGGAAAGACTTCGCCCGGGCAAAATGCTTCTTGTCGATACGGTTCAGGGCAGACTCATTGATGACGATGAACTTAAAGAGTATTATGCGTCAAAACAGCCTTACGGCGAATGGCTCGACAGTAATCTTGTTTGTCTTAAAGACCTCAAAATTCCTAATATGAAGGTTGAGGAGCATTCATATAAAGAAAGACAAAAACTCCAGAAGGCTTTCGGATATACCTACGAAGATGTTATGACATCAATCCTTCCTATGGCAAAGAACGGCACAGAGTCAATTGCCGCAATGGGTACAGACAGTCCACTTGCAGTTCTTTCAAAAGAACCGCAGCCGCTTTTCAACTACTTCAAACAGCTCTTTGCACAGGTTACAAACCCGCCGATTGACGCAATCCGTGAGGAAGTTGTAACATCAACAACAATTTATATCGGCGAGGACGGCAACATCCTTGAGGAGCGTCCCGAAAACTGCAAGGTTATGAAGATTCACAACCCGATTCTTACATCAACCGATATTCTCAAAATCAAGAATATGCACATTCCGGGCTTTAAGGTTGCGGTTATCCCGATTCTCTACTACAAGAACACAAGACTTTCAAAGGCTGTTAAACGACTTTTCATTGAAGCTGACAAGGCTTACAATGACGGTGCAAATATTCTTATCCTCTCCGACAGAGGAGTTGACGAAAACCATCTTGCAATTCCGTCACTTCTTGCAGTATCCGCTCTTCATCAGCACCTTGTTGCAACAAAAGAAGAGAACTTCACTTGCAATGATACTTGAAAGCGGTGAGCCGAGAGAAGTTCATCATTTTGCAACACTTCTCGGTTACGGTGCAAGTGCAATCAACCCGTATCTTGCTCAGGAAACAATTCACGAGCTTATCGGTGATGACCTTCTTGACAAGGACTACTACGCAGCAGTTGACGATTACAACAGCGCAGTTCTCCACGGCATCGTAAAGATTGCGTCAAAAATGGGTATTTCAACAATCCAGTCATATCAGGGCTCACAGATTTTTGAGGCTATCGGTATCGGCAAGGATGTTATTGACGAATACTTCACAGGCACAGTCAGCAGAATCGGCGGTATCACAATCAAGGATATTGAAGAGAATGTTGACAAACTTCACACAGCGGCATTTGATCCGCTTGACCTCGGTGTAAGCGATGAGCTTGAATCCCGTGGTTCACACAAGTTCAGAAGCGGCAAAGAAGAACACCTCTACAATCCGCAGACTATATATATGCTCCAGCAGGCAACAAGAACAGGCGACTATGAGCTTTACAAAAAGTATTCTCATATGATTTCCGAAGAAATGGATCCTGTAAATATCAGAGGTCTTTTCGACTTCAACTTTGCAGAAACTCCTGTTCCGCTTGATGAGGTTGAAAGCGTTGATTCAATCGTAAAGCGTTTCAAGACAGGCGCTATGTCCTACGGTTCCATCTCACAGGAGGCTCACGAAACACTTGCGATTGCAATGAATCAGCTTCACGGCAAGTCAAACTCCGGTGAGGGCGGCGAAAGCCTTGAAAGACTTCTCACAAAAGGACAGAAGGTTGACAGATGTTCTGCAATCAAGCAGGTTGCGTCAGGTCGTTTCGGTGTTACTTCAAGATACCTCACATCTGCAAACGAAATTCAGATTAAAATGGCTCAGGGTGCAAAGCCGGGCGAAGGCGGACATCTTCCGGGCAAAAAGGTTTATCCCTGGATTGCAAAAACCCGTCATTCAACACCGGGTGTATCGCTCATCTCTCCCCCACCGCACCACGACATTTACTCAATTGAGGACCTTGCACAGCTTATCTACGACCTCAAGAATTCTAACAAAGACGCAAGAATCTCTGTTAAGCTCGTTTCGGAATGCGGTGTAGGTACGGTTGCCGCAGGCGTTGCAAAAGCAGGTGCAGGCGTAATCCTTATTTCAGGTTATGACGGCGGTACAGGCGCTGCTCCGAGAAACTCAATCTACAATGCAGGTCTGCCGTGGGAACTCGGTCTTGCCGAGGCTCATCAGACGCTCATTATGAACGACCTTCGTAACAAGGTTGTTATTGAAACCGACGGTAAGCTTATGAACGGCCGTGATGTTGCAATTGCAGCAATGCTCGGTGCAGAGGAATTCGGTTTTGCAACTGCTCCGCTTGTAACTCTCGGTTGTGCAATGATGAGAGTATGTAACCTTGATACCTGCCCGTTCGGTGTTGCCACACAGAACCCCGAGCTCAGAAAAAGATTCTGTGGCAAGCCCGAATATGTAATAAACTTTATGAAGTTTGTAGCAAGCGAACTTCGTGAATATATGTCAAAGCTCGGTGTAAAAACCGTTGATGAGCTTGTCGGAAGAATTGACCTCATCAAGAGAAAAGAAGGCATCACAGGACAGGCTGCCGAGGTTGACCTTTCTAACATTCTTGATACAAACTTTGTTTCGGAAAAGGTTGAATACAACAAAAAGAGCCTTTATGATTTCAAACTTGAATCAACACTTGACGAGAGAATCCTCTGCAAAGAATTTGCAAAGGTTCTTGCAAAAGGCACAAAGAAAAAGGTTGAAGTCAATGTTAAGAACACAGACCGTTCATTCGGTACAATCTTCGGTTCTGAGGTTACAAGAAAGCATTACAACAACCTTGATGACGATACATTTACAGTAGTCTGCAACGGTTCGGGCGGTCAGAGCTTTGGCGCATTCATTCCAAAGGGACTCACACTTGAACTCGTTGGCGACTCAAACGACTACTTCGGCAAGGGACTTTCAGGCGGTAAGCTGGTAGTTTATCCTCCGAAGAACTCAACATTTGACGCAGGTAACAACATCATCATCGGTAATGTTGCACTTTACGGTGCAACAAGCGGCAAGGCATTCATCAACGGTGTTGCAGGCGAGCGTTTCTGCGTAAGAAACTCAGGCGCAACAGCAGTTGTTGAGGGTGTCGGCGACCACGGTTGTGAATATATGACAGGCGGTCGGGTTGTTGTTATCGGCAAAACAGGCAAAAACTTTGCCGCAGGTATGTCCGGCGGTGTTGCCTATGTTCTTGATGAAGAAAGAGATCTTTACACAAAGCTTAACAAGGAAATGGTTCTCTTCTCTGAGGTAACAGAAAAGTACGATATAATCGAACTCAAAACGCTTATAGAAGAACATGTTGCAGCAACAGGTTCACAGAGAGGCAAGAAAATCCTTGATAACTTTGACGAGTATCTTCCGAAATTCAAGAAGATTATTCCGCACGACTACAAGAGAATGATGGCTGCAATTGCCGCTTATGAAGAAAAAGGTCTTACAAACGAGCAGGCACAGATTGAAGCTTTCTACGAAATTGTGAATAATAAATAAGGAGGGGATATTTATGGGAAAGCCAACAGGATTTATGGAATATAAGCGTGAGGATGCCCCGGCATACTCCGTAAAAGAAAGAATCAAAAATTTTGACGAATTTCACGATCCCCTCAGCAAAGAGGATCAGCAAAAACAGGGTGCAAGATGCATGGACTGCGGCGTGCCTTTCTGTCAGGCAGGAATGCAGATTGGTTCTGCATTCTCAGGCTGTCCGCTTAACAACCTCATTCCCGAATGGAATGACCTCATCTACAAGGGCAACTGGGAACAGGCTTACAACCGTCTTAAAGTTACAAACAACTTCCCCGAATTCACATCCCGTGTATGTCCTGCTCTCTGTGAAAAGGCATGCACCTGCGGTGCAAACGGTGACGCTGTCAGCGTAAGAGCCAACGAATACGGAATCATTGAAAATGCCTATGAAGAAGGTCTTGCAGACGCAAGAATTCCAAAGGTAAGAACAGGCAAGAAAATTGCAATCATCGGTTCGGGTCCATCGGGACTTGCCGCTGCCGACCAGCTCAATCAGCGCGGTCACTCTGTAACGGTATTTGAACGCAATGACAGAGTAGGCGGTCTGCTTATGTACGGCATTCCGAATATGAAGCTTGAAAAAGATGTTATCGAACGCAAGATAAACATAATGGAAGAAGAAGGCATCGAGTTTCGAAACCGCTAAATGTCGGCAAAGACATCAAAGCAGCTGAGAAATTCTCAAGGACTTTGACCGTGTAATCCTTGCTTGCGGTGCATCAAATCCGAGAGATATCAAAGTTCCCAGGGCAGAGAGGCTAACGGTATTCACTTTGCAGTGGACTTCCTCAAATCCACAACTAAGGCGCTGCTGAACGGCGGCTTACGGATAAAAACCATCAGCGCAAAAGGCAAGAATGTAATGGTAATCGGCGGCGGCGACACAGGTAACGACTGCGTCGGCACAAGCATCAGACACGGTGCAAAATCCGTTCTCCAGCTTGAAATGATGCCTAAACTTCCCGACACACAGAGCCGATAACAACCCATGGCCGCAATGGCCGAGGTCTGCAAAACAGACTACGGTCAGGAAGAAGCTATCGGTGTTTCGGCCATGACCACGAGAGTTTATCAGACAACTGTCAAGGAGTTTCTCAAAGACAAAAAGGGCAATCTTAAGGGTGCAGTGCTTGTAAAGCTCTCCCCACGAGAAAGACCCTAAGTCAGGCAGAACGATAATGAAGCCTGTTGAGGGCAGCGAATACAAGGTAGAAACCGAGCTTGTTCTTATTGCGGCAGGCTTTCTGGGATCTGAAAGCTATCTCACAAAGGCTTTTGGCGTTGAGGTAGACGGCAGAAACGAATATCGCAACAGCCGACGGCACACATCAGACAAACGTAAAGAACATGTCTTTGCCGCAGGCGACGTGCGCAGAGGACAGTCACTTGTAGTATGGGCTATCAGAGAGGGCAGAGATGTTGCCCGTGAGGTGGATAAGAGCCTTATGGAGTATACAAATCTGTAATACGAGATAAAAATATAACACCGTCCGAGGAGTTCGGACGGTGTTTTTTGTGTAGGGTATCGTACCCATGGGCGGCGACAAAAAAATCCGCTACCATAAATGATAGCGGATCTGGGTGCAGGGACACGTCCCTGCTGGAGCTGCTAACCGGGCTTGAACCGGTGACCTCGTCCTTACCAAGGACGTGCTCTACCTACTGAGCCATAGCAGCAAACCAATTACAGTAATATATTATACACTATCTCTGCCGCTTTGTCAAGCCCTTTTCACAACTTTTTACTCTATTCCCTCATCATCATCGTCATCTGCCTGAACGCGTGGGTCGTAATCATCATATGTGTCCATAAAATTGTACTTCTTACCCTTGTATTCGTATTGTATCACAGTGCGCAGATTGACGTTATAAACGCTCTTGAAAATATTGTTTTCGATGTTGGGGTTGGTGGCACGGAACTTTGCTATAAGCTCCTTCATTTCCTGCCGCTTTGATACCTCACCCTTTTTCTCTGACCCTCGTAGCTCTCAGTGAAACGGCAGGCACAGCGGATAAAATGCAGATCGTTCTGCTCCACCCAGCGGATAATGTCCGCCTCTTTCACCATGTACAGGGTCTGATAAGTTCCATGCCAGCGTAGTTCCTCGAGTGCAGCTTCGGCATCATAGTCTGAATCTGTCCTCCGTATACCATGCTCATGAGTATGGTTTCTATAACATCATCAAAATGATGTCCCAAAGCTATCTTGTTGCACCCAAGATCCTGCGCAAAATTTGTAAAGACCAGCCACGTCTCATTCTTGCACAAAGATAGCATGGGTTGCGTTTTGTGTTGTATGCAATGTCAAAAAACTTTCGTCTCAAACATCTTTATGGGTATTCCCATAAGCTTTGCATTGTCGATTATCCTCTGCCTGTTGGCGTCACTGTAACCGGGGTTCATTACAATAAACTCCAGCCCGATATCCATTCCCTGATATTTCTGCAAATGCTGCATACACTTAGCAAGAAGCATTGAGTCCTTGCCGCCTGATATGCACCGCTATTTTGTCCCCTGGCTTTATCATATCGTAACGCTCATATCCCATAACGAACTTGTTCCATATATCTCTGCGAAAATCCGTCACAATGCTCCGCTCTATCTTCTGCTGTGGCGTCAATATTCTTGACATCTCAAACTCTCCTTAAAAATCATATACTTAAATTCTACTATTTTTATGGGATTTTGTCAACCTTTTACGCCAGTTGACTTTAGGGGCATGATACTGCTATAATGTAGTAAAATGATAATATATTCAGGAGGATATCATGAGCGAAAATATAGAGCGTGAGATAAAAAAATTTCTCTCACACAGGAGCAGTACAAGACCGCTGAAAAGCTTTTTCAGTGGAACAAAATAATCGAGCAGACCAATTTTTATTATATCCCACAAAGAGATTCAGGCATGACAAGTATCAGGGTAAGACAAATAGGGGATAAGTATTTTTACAGCTTAAAGCACCTATCTCCGGAAAAACGGTGCACTTCATGTGAAAAAAAGTTTGAGCGTGAGCTTGACAGCCTGCCTGAAACGCTCACCGCGCAGGAGCTTTCACAGCTTGTGGGGAGAGATTTCCCTGCCTCTGACCTTGCAGGCTCTTTTGCATACTCAGCGCAAGCTCTGCACCGTTTTCGACCATGTTGAGATATGCCTTGACAAAAGCGAATATCTCGGCTTGACAGACTATGAGTTGGAACTTGAATATACAGCAGACTATCCCTGAAAAGCCTTTGGAGATACTGAAAAATGCAGGTATCACACAGGGAGAAGCGGTAATAGGCAAGTATGCAAGATTTATGGAAAGAGCCAAAAAGCTTGGTAAGTGCTGATTTTCGCCTATCTGCGGTCATTTTCTATGAAAAAGCACCCACAGCCTGCAAAGGTTTGGGCAATAATGATAATTGACAGTGACGTTATAATATGTTATTATATTAAAGTGTTAAAACGTATGAAATGGTATTTTGACGATACCCGAAAGGAAGTTAATAATGAAAAGATCTATTTTTAAGACTATCGCATCACTTTCCGCTGCTGCCATGATGCTTTTTGGCTGTAGGCTGCGGAAGCACATCTGATTCTTCATCAGCAGCAGACACAAACAGCACAGCCGCTGCAACAGGCGAGGATAACTCACTTCAGAAAGTTCTTGATTCAGGCAAGCTTGTGCTTGGTCTTGACCCAACATTCAAGCCAATGGGCTACACAGACGAGAACGACAACATCGTAGGCTTTGATATCGACGTTGCAAAGGAAGTTTGCTCAAGACTTGGTGTAGAGCTTGAAACTTACTCTGTAAACTGGGATACAAAGGAGCAGGACCTTAATGCAGGCACAATAGATTGTATCTGGAACGGCCTTTCTGTCAGCGATGAGAAAGAAAGTAATGCTCATGAGCGAGCCTTTACATGAAGAATGAAATGGTGTTCGTTGTAAACGGCTCAAGCGACGTTGCTTCACAGGCTGATCTTGCAGGCAAGAACATTGCCGTACAGAACGGCTCAACAGCACAGGAAACACTTCTTGCATCTGACGTTGTAGCAAATGGTGCGACAACAACAGAGCTTGCAACAAATGTTGAAGGCCTCCAGCAGTTGGAGCTTAACATGGTAGACGCAGCGTTCCTTGACTCAGTAGTTGCAAAACTACGAGATATCCACATCAGGTAAGGATTACAAGGTGCTTCCCTGACGGCCTTGACCCAGAGGAGTACGCTATCGGCTTCAGACTTGGTGATCAGGCACTTTGCGACAAGATTGAGGAGATCCTTCACGAAATGAAGCAGGACGGCAAGCTTGCTGAGATATCAACAACTTGGTTCGGAAGCGACATCACGACCATAGAATAATCACAAAAACATTCAATCGGACAGTCTTCGGGCTGTCCGATTTTTTTTATTAAGTATTTTTGCGTGTCATATCTTTAGAAAATAAAAGTCTCGCAAACAACGTGTTTACGAGACTTTTTTTATGGCGGAGAAGGAGGGATTCGAACCCTCGATGAGCTATTAACCCATACACGAGTTCCAGTCACTCGACAGCAGTTTGAAGATGTTTTATTATTATTTAGATTTATTTTACCTTATTTAATGTTGCCTGTCAATTATTTTTGTGTTCTTATGGTGTCTTGATCGTTCTGATTCAGAATTCATTTTATTCCGTCGCCGCAGGTCGCACAGCAGAACTTGACTTTTTGAAATTATTATGGTATAATTAAGCCATAGTAAGATGTAAGGAGATGTCATATATGCCAAAATCATTCCTATCAAAGATTTGAAAAACACAAGCGGAATATCTGAGCTTTGTCACAGTACTGACGAACCTGTTTTTATCACTAAGAATGGTTATAGTGATATGGTAGTTATGTCCAATCAAGCTTATGACAAACTTATTGAGCAAATTCATCTCTATCAGCTCGTTGCAGAAGCCGAACAGGATGTAGAAGAGGGCAATGTATTTGACGGTGAGGAAGTCCTTTCTGAAATGAGGGCAAAATATGGCTACTGATATATACAGCATTAAGTTCACCGCCCACGCAAGGAAAGACCTTGATAGGATTTTTTCCTACATTGCAAGTGAATTGTACGCTCCACAAGCGGCTACTCGTATTATGAAGATGATAGACCAATCTATCAGCAATCTTTCTACACAGCCTTTTATTGCACCTCTTATCAATGATGAATTCCTTTCAAAGAAAGGTCTGCGAAAGCTTGTTGCAGAAGATTATATCATTCTTTATAAGGTTCAGACAACTGTGAACAATGTTCTGATTTACAGAATAGTCAATGGTCGAACGAATTACATAAGCCTTTTTAAAGAGTTAGAACAAAGGAACAGTTCATTGTGGACTGTTCCTTTGTTATTAGCCTAGCTTTTTTATTTATGTCTGAAAATACGTTCTCTTCAAGTGCGTCAGCAGATTTCTTCTGCATTTTTGAATCAACGTGGGAATATGTGTTCAGCGTTACTTGTGTGTTAGCGTGTCCTGCACTTTTAGACACTATTGTGACTGGAATATTCAGGTCGTTCAAGAGTATTGAGCAGTAGGAATGTCTTAGGTCGTGCAGACGAATATGTCTTAGATTATGTTTCTTTTTTAATAGCTGTGAAAATTTTGCTGAAAGTGTGGCAGGATTCAAATAGTCGCCATTGTATTTGCAGACTATCAGATCTCTGTCTATATATTCCTCTTTGCAATACATTCTCTCTTTGATTTGGTATTTTCTGTATTCGCCCAGTAGATTTATTATTGTGGGTGGTACTTGTATTTGCCTTTTTGATGATTCTGTTTTTTACAGTCTCCGATTATATACTCGCCATTTATGTAGACAAGATTTTTATTCACCGAGATCACATTATTTTTGAAAGTCAATATCGCTCCAAGTCAAAGCACACATTTCAGACCGTCTGAGTGACATTAAGCCTAGATAGACAACTGGTCTTAATCTATCATTCTGAACAGCCTGCATAAGTGTTTTTATCTCATCTATGGAATAGAAACTGCTTATAGGCTTTTGCTTCTTTTTAGGTACTTTAACAAAATCGCACTCGTTTGTTGACAACATTTTCTTGAAAGTGAAGTATTTCAAACAGCTATGCAGGTTATCGCAAAATATACTTCATAGACCTATGAGACAAGTTCTTCTCCTTATCAAGAGCATTCAAAAAGTTCTGTATCTGCATTGCTGTGAGCTTTTGGAGCTGAATATTTCCCAATGCTGGACGAATGTGATTTTTGATATTATATTGATACGATTTTACTGTTGCAGGGGCTAGTGTAGGTTTGACCTGTGTTTCGAGCCACTCGTCAAGTGCCTGTGAGACAGTCATTTTATTAGGCTCTATGTATGTGCCGTTGAGTATGTGGCTCTTTGTCTGATTGATGTAGGCTTCGGCTTCTTTCTTCGTCTTGAATGTTTTGGTGTCTCTTTAGTCTTTTGCCTGTGGAACTCTCACCTCTCTCAACTATTGCTTGATAGCCAGTTATTTTTCCTTCTTTGTTTCTTCTTGTTCTTATACTCATTGATTGTCACCTCATTATAATTGAAAACGACCCAAGCAAAATGATTTTGCTTAGGTCGGAATAGTCTTTATTTATGTTTGTTATTTATTGATTGTTGCCTGTGACGGTGTTGATGTTTGTAGAAATTTGAGGAAGTTCTCCTTTGTGACTCTGTATCTAGAGCCTAGTTTTAAATAGACCATATTATATTTTATAAGTTTGAGGGATGAGCTATAGGAAATACCTAAGAACTCTGAGATTTCTTGAGGTGTGAGTATATCACATAGATTTTCAATTTTGTTCGTCATAATAATTTGCTCCTTTTATATAAAAAGTAGTACGTCTTTCACCACGCAATATTATAATATATATCTGAAAGAGTTTTTACTACGTTTTTTAGTAAGTGATTTTTTTAAGCAAAGGGTAGAACAAAAAATTCTGCCCTTTGAATTTTGAAGTTAGGCTATGAAGTTCACATAAGCAAACTTCTCGTTCGTGTTATCATCAGTTTCCAATTTTGCCGAAAAAGCTCTTTTGAGGAAACTCCTGAGTAGTCGATCTTGAACTTTTCTGTTATTGTGAGGACTGAATTTGTATTGTATATAATACCTCCGTCACATATTTTTTATTCCATTCTCATCTGGAACAAAATAAGCGTTCTTGTCATCTATCAGAATGTTAATGTTCGTTGGACAGTCAAGTGCCTGCCAAAGTGCAGGGAAAAGCTTTTATCCTTTTTGCCATTAGTCTTTGTGTTCACGATAGATATACTGTATGTACCTTTACCGTGCGAGCTATTGTTTGATGAGTCAATTACTGTAAGATTATCTTTGTTTGGTATAACCATTATTATTCATTTCCTTTCAAATTTTTTGTTTCGTTGATTTCATTCTTTTTTTGTACTCTTCTTCCTGGGAACTTAGGTGGTTCTCTTTATTTTAGGTTCGATTGTCATCAATTTGCAATATCTCGTATACTTTTTACGGATACGCCTGATATTGTTCTTTTCAGATAGTACTTCCCAGACTGCTTTTTAAGATAGCCTTCTTTGCACAGCCACTTTACAGCCATTTTCATATCGGTGAAGTTATTTGCATAGATTATTTTTTTGCAAGACAGATTCAATTAAGAGTACTGATGTCTCAGTCGTTATACCCTCGCAAGGACTAGATTTGTCGTATCTTAATTCCTCTGCTTCTGGAAATAGCTTTTTTATGTGTGACTATATACTCACATATCGCATTGTGTAGGCTTTCGGCTGTCTTGGTTTCATCACGCAAGTATTCGTGCTGTTTCATAAGAACATTGACTATTGAATGAGTATCAATATACAAAACCTATTCTCAATGCGTATAGAGCCGTTTGTAGAAGAACAGCATAGTGTTTTATTACTCTGTCTGTTATCTGACAAGCTTTGTCTTGAAGTTTCCTCGACAAATATTTTTGACATAGCTTGAAGTCATTGGAACACGATGCGAGGTTGTTTACTATAAAGATAGCTAACAAAATCTTCTCCCTACTATCCCATTTTTATGTGAGATGAGTCTGTCGATTTTCTCTGCGTGTTCAGCTGTCTGAGTTATGTGCAAGTTGTCGAACTCCAAACATCTCGCACGAATCCCATTGTTCTTTTTTGGTTTTCGTGAGCAGAGATTCCTCTGCCGTTGAGATGATCGTTGTTGACCACGTCTTGGACTCTCTTAGACTTGAGTCTTTGTTGCACCTTGCCTTGTCTCTTCCGTGTGAGAGGTTGTATATCAGCGTGGAATAGTCGAGTGCGGAGCAGCTTGCTTCATCAAAGCCAACTGTTATGCCTTGATTGTTGGACAATGCAGCATATATGGCGTTCGTTGTCGAGTTCCACTCGTTGAAGAGCGGTGGCTCGTTTGGATTGCCCCCATTGAAAGTGCAAGCTTCAAAAAGGTGCTTTTCCGCTTGAACTGTCTCCATAGATGTGTATCAAGATGTTCTCCATTGAGTATGTGAGCTTTAAGTAGCTCAAGAGAGCTGATGATAGACCTGCGACTACTGCGAACATACTTCCGTCTGTTGTCAGCAAATTATTTAGTGCGTTCAGGTAGATTGATTTTGAGGATATTTTATTGTCAAGTTTCAAATCTCCTGCATATTGAAATTGGCTTGCAAGTTCCTTGTTATGAAGAACCCTATTTGTTCTAAAATAGAGGTTATTCTTATATTGAAACCAGCCTATGCTCTTGTAGAGTATTACACGGGGAGCTTGTTCAGAAGCTTGTATCAGATATCTTATCAAGATGTCTGAATATGCTTCATTGAAGAACCACTTCTTTTGAAGTTCGGTAATATCTTTTTTTATTCAGACAGTCTGCAGATATTACTTCCTCTTCTAAGCCGAATGGTGTTTTAGCTGTTATATTAAGAAACTTTTTCATTGGTATCCTCGTCTTTTTAAGTATTGTGTTACTTCAAGCTGTACGGATATCCAGATCTTTATATAACGGCTGTTGTCTTTATCAGACCTTTTTACAAGCCACAAGGAATCATTTTCAATTATGGCAGGAAAGAAAGAGTGCTCTTGGTAGGAATTGTATTTCTCTTGAGTTATCCTTTCAATTTTATACGAGTCCATAAAATATCCACCTCCTTTCTCAAAAAATTGGATTTTTAGTCCATATAGTATTGTTCTTTTGCAAACTTGAAAAAAACTTTTTGTATCAAGGAGATGTAATTTTGCTCTGCTGAGTCCTCAAAGCTCGTTTTTCCCCACTTGCCGCATAGGAAAGTTCTATCTTTATGATTCAAAAAATTCTGCTGAGTAGTTGCGGCAAGTTTTGAAAAACTCGCCACGGACTCAGCAGAAAAAAAGAACAACTGTATGTAGTAGATTATTTGAACTCAGCAATATAGAAATCTTTTCTTACCGAAGGGGTCAAAGGGTGTACGTTCATATGTCCTAGATTATCAGTTACACAAAACAATTTTTTTATTGGACTTGTGTAGCATATCAAGAACATACTCTTCTCGCTTTTTCAAAGTCTTGTTGGTTAGTGTACCCCAAGCAATAATCACTTCATTGACAGACTTCAAATATTTCTTGATTATTATGTCTGTATCTTTATCATAGAGTTGTTCAGCTTTACTATCTATGGCAGAGCATAGGTTGACCGCATAGAAAACGCCATATCCAAGCTTATACAAAATTTGATGAGATTATATTTGTAGTTAAGTCTAGCAAAACTCCATTAGCTTGTCCTGCTGTTTTAGTTATGAACAACGGGACTTCCTTTGAAGTGTTCCATATTCTTGATAGTAAATATCTATGTGTATTATCATCTGAGAATATTACAGTATTCTCGATTTTACTGTTTTCTGTTATCATCTGTATACCTCTTTTCGGAACATATAAAAGGGACTCACATAAGCAAGCCCCTATGTTTTGGATTTATTTTCTTCTTACTGATTTGCCCTTTTTTGGCAGCATAGAATGTAGTTATGCAAGTGCAGAACCTTCTATAAGCATTGCAACGCTTTCAGTTGCAGCAATGGAGCTTATAAGTCCAAGTATCATTATCTCACCTCAATCGCAATGAAATTTTTTTTTTTTTACAGTACTGTATCGACAACAACAAGAACTGTGAGAGTAGCGAAAAAAAAAGCCTGCCACAAAATAGCCCATTAGAAAACCTCCTTTCAAAGAAAAAAGACCAGCTCATTATTTATTTGAGTTTGTCTATCAAGCTTGCTTTTATGTATGCAACAATAGCATAGTCGGAACTTATGATGAAAAGCTTTTTTTTATGTATCCGTCTATTTCCAAGGTCACTTCGTTTATATCGTTGAGTATATCAACGTTCCACCTATCAAGCAGAAATTTTTTATATCATCTTCATTTGAGACTATGCAGCAGAAGCCGCCGAGATCGTTATATACATCTCTGTCAACTCCGTATGCTGTATTCAGAATTGATATTGACTGAGATATATCTGCTTTTAGTTTGTCTGTTATTGTGTCGATATTATCTAGTTGATTGATTTTTGTTAGTATTATCATATGTTTGCTCCTAAATAAAAAAATCCCTATCTCACATTGCTGTAAGATAGGGAAATCTTTTGTTATTTAATCATCATCGCCGTTGTCTACATCATCTGATGACCAGCCATAGTCATCAACTCTTCTGTTGTACTCATAATCAGAAAATGAAACACCTTCATCTCTTGCTTCTGAACTTAGGTAATCTTCTAAGTATTCATTATCAGCAAAAAATTTGAATCGTTGTAGTAATCATTATCGTCTTCGTATTCTGGACCATTATATTTCATAATAATCACCTCTTCTTTATTTACCCTTTTTGGCTTCTGGGGCTTTGGAAAAGGAGTTCCTTTTGCCTTTTACTCTTTCCTTTAGGTGTGTCGGAATATGGGTGGTCATTGCCTATTATTGCATTGTCAAATCGTGTCATTGTTATCAACCTCTACTTTCTTTTCTTCCATTTTCATCAGGAAACTATAGCACTTAGGACAAACATATCCCTCTCCATCTGGATTTTTCTTTTTTTTATGTGCATTGCAAACCCATTTTTGACAATAAGCACAGCACTCAATCTGAGATAGGTCAAAATTCTTCCTGCATACACTACATTTGCATTTTCCGTCTTGTGAAACCTCATAAGTATTTACGCCCATATTAATTATCCCCTCCGTATTTTTCTTCATATACATCATGAGCCGCTTTTCTCATTTCATATGGGTTAGTTGTATCCTTTATAGCTTTTTATTAAGCTATCTTTTGAATAGGATTGAAATGATCTGTACCATCTGTCATAGTTAGCCATTTTTCTTATCATAGGCTATCATCGCCTTATCTTTGACAATGGTGTACTTATCATAGCCTGTATTCAGAAGATTTTCTAGAGTAGACCAAAAACTCATTGATATCACCACCTTGTTTTTGTTATTTATTTTATACTAATACCAGTTCTATCACAAACTTACTTTATGTGATTAATTATACCACTTTATTTTACTATTTGTCAAACTCTATATTACTATAAGAAAAGAAATACTTTTAAGAAATAATGTTAAAATTATATAGTAGATAGGTGGTGCATATATGGATAGTATAGGAAGCAGAATACGAAATGCTCGAAAGCAGGCAGGACTTACAAAGCTCAGCTTGCCGAACGTGCTTTTTATAAGTGAAAGCTATATGGCACTTATAGAGTTGGACAAAAGAAATCCAAGTACTGACGTTGTTATAAGAATTGCAGAGATATTACAAGTGAGTTCAGACCATTTGCTGTTTGGCGAATTGCCAAAGAATGAGCTTGTTCTTTTTAATGAATGGAAGAAACTTATGCAGGGACGTTCGACTAAGGAGATTGAGTCTGCTCAGAATATTGTGAAGTGCTTTTTTTTTGAAAATTTAGATGAACGTTGTGATGTAGATGATTGAATTCCCAAATTCCTTTTTTTCCTCACTTTTTTAATAAGCAACTATATAAAGAATTACATTCAGTAGATAGAACATCTCGGTGAGCAGTTCAACGGACACGTTGGACTGCTTGTACGAGAGGGAGCAGACTTGCTTGACAAGGCTGCTCCTTTTCCATATTTCTCTGCGAGTCCAATTTGGACGAGCAGCATAGAGCAAATGCGGCGATTTGACAAAATCGCCGCATTTCTGCTATGACAATCGTGTTATGTTCCTGATATTTCAGCCTAGGAAAACGAAATACGGCAGGGAGTATTTTACTTCCTGCCGTATTTTAGTGTATCATGCCTATATTTTATTTATCCTATTACGTCGCCTTTCCGTCGCCAATTCGCTTTTTCCAGAGTATTTTATCCTACCTTCTGCATATAATAAAAAAAAGTCTCGCAAACAACGTGTTTACGAGACTTTTTGGGGAGAAGGAGGGATTCGAACCCTCGATGAGCTATTAACCCATACACGAGTTCCAGTCGTGCGCCATAAACCGGGCTAGGGCGACTTCTCCAGTTTATCATTTTTTTATATGTGTCACACTATCTAAGCGACTTTAATATTATACCATATGATCTTTTTACTTGTCAAGACATTTTTTGAAACTTTTTGTTCTTTTCTTTATTTAGAAGTACTGTGTAAAAAAGTTTTCTCTGCGATGCTTTTATTAACAATATTCTGAAAAGTTTTCATTTTATTTTCTATATGAACATGTTACCGAAAATTTTCGCAATCTCGAAAACGATTAAGTGAATCATTTAGTTGATTTATAACAAATTTAATCAAATATATGTATTGGTAATATTGAAAACAGCTTAATATTTTTACCACAAAAATAAAAAGTCGTTAAAAAGTTTACGAAAATTCACAAAATGCCTTTGACAACTCGAGGCAAATGTGGTATAATGTTTAAATGACTGTAGGGTGCAGTGCGTCTAAATGCGACATTATAGAGAAGGTGAGACATTTTGGGAAGAAAACGCATTGAGTGATATTGTCTGAGGGCAGAAAGCTATTATCAGGAAAGATTGCTGAGAGGCGTAATGACAAAGGCTTTTCAGCTTGACTATGATGTGCTTATCTTCACAAGCTTTGTCAAAGAAAGTCATTCTTAAAAAGCAGTTTCTGTTGGAGAAATGCAGATATATGACGTTATAAATTATGATAAGCTCGATGGCGTTATCGTTTTGGCAGATACATTAAAAATGCCTGGGCTTTTTGACAAAAAATATGCAGGGATATAGATGAGAAATGTCATGTTCCTGTGGTTTTTATAGATGGAAGCTATAAGGACTATGAAAGTATTTATACCCGTGACGAAAACCCTTTATGCAATTGACAGAACATCTTATCGAGGTCCATGGATGCAGGAAGATACTTTTTTGAGCGGTCCGCTGGAGACTGCCACCACTCGTGAACGGCTTGCGGGATATAAGCGTGCCCTTGAAAAGCATGGCATAGAGTATGATCCGACTTTGTCTGCTTTGACGGAGGCTTCTGGTATGATAAAGCGGCAGAGGTGGCAAATAATATAATCTATGGCAGACGTAAAAAGCCTGACGCTATCGTTTGCTGTGGAGATTATATGGCTATAGGCGTTGTACATGAATATCAGAAAAACGGTTTGAGCGTGCCTGAGGATATGATAGTTGCAGGTTATGACGCAATAGATGAGGCTATCCATTGCGTGCCAGCTATAACCTCGTGCTCACCGCCGATCTTTTGAAACTGGCGTGAACGCAGTAATGACCATTGAGGCAAGGGATCAAAAGGCGTTGAACCGCAGGGCATTATAGAGGACGGCGGCAAGGTGGAGATAGGTGCTTCCTGCGGCTGTCATGAGGATTATAGCTATACAAAAGCGTGATCTTTTTATCATCTCAGAACAAGATGAATTATCATGACTTTTTGACAGCAATATGACCGATATAATGGCTTGCTCTAAAGATCCCGATGATCTGATGGCCAGGATACAATATTTTCTCTATCTTATCATTGGTCATGAGAGGTATTATCTCTGCCTTAATGAGGATTGCCTTGGAGAGCATGAGATAGTCGGTGAGATCTCCACTGTTCCAAAGGAATATACAGAAAATATGGTGCTTTATATAAGAAACGTTGACGGCAAAAGCAGAACTCTTCATGATCCTTTTGAACTCAAAGAGATATTTCCTGATCTGGATGAAGAACGAGAAAGCCCTTGTGCATTCTTTATCACCCCGGTACATTTTTATAGATCGGTGCTATGGCTATGCTGTATTGTCTTACGGTGACGAAATAAAATCGATAGATATCACTTATCGTAATTGGACAAATCATGTAAGCAATGCTCTGGAATCAATGCGGATACGAAACTCCATAGCTAATCTTGCAGTCCGTGACGCTATGACAGGTGTTTATTCGAGAATAGGCATTGAGAAAAATATCCAGTTTGTTATTGACAGAATGTCAAATCCGAAAAAATAAGGCTTTTTATCGCTGTCTGCGATCTGGACTGTCTTAAAAAGATAAATGATAATTTTGGCCATAACTGCGGTGATATTGCAATAAAAGCGATCGCAGACGCAGTTTTGGCATCGACAAAAAAAATCATGAGATATGCGCAAGGATAGGCGGCGATGAGTTTGTGGTGATAGGCTGTAACGACTATAACGACAACTATCCTGAACGATTTTCTGCAAGGGTCAATGACCGTCTTAGGGTATATAACAAGTTTGCAGGTAACGAGTTTGAGGTCAGCGTTAGTATAGGCGGTATTTGTAAACATATAACAGATGTCCACGAGCTTGAAGATATGTTTACACAGGCGGATAAGATAATGTATGCAAGTAAATTGGGAAAGACATAAAAACAGGAAATAGCAATAGATAAAATATCAGTGTATTACAACGGACGGTCAGTGATCGTCCGTTTTTGCGTGCGAGAGAGACACATATCCACTTGACTTATAGGCTCAAATGTAGTATAATGTAAAAAGTTAAGGCGGTTTTCTGCCTGTTAGTAAGACGATTTTTTCGGAAAGGAAATGGATAATAAAATGGCTAAAGCTAAAAAAAACGGCTGCTCTTACTGCCGCATTGCTTTGTACTGCGAGCCTTACCGCTTCGCTCGGACACAAGCTATGTGATGACAGCAGGTGACAGCAAAATAAACGCAGGTATCTACATTTATAATGAGCTTACAGAAATGTCATATCAAATGACGATGATGTATTATCAAAGAAAGCATCAAAAAGGACTATTTCGATCAGAAAGTAGAGCGGAAAGGCATTTGACGAGTATCTTCAGATTATGCTCACTGCAACTAAGGAGTATGCGGCTGTAGTTGACAAGTTCAACGAGCTTGGACTTACTCTTTCAGATGAGGATATAAAGTCCATTAATGACAGCATAAGCAAAAAGCACATGGGATTCTCAGGGCGAGTTTTTACGAGGGGGTCAGGGTATCTCAAAGGAATCTGTAAAAGCTTGCGCTCAAAGGCTCGGAAAATGAGGGAAGAGCTTTTTGATCACTACTATGCAGAGGGCGGCGAGGAAGCCGTTTCAGACGATGAAATGGTGAAGTATCTTGATGATAACTACCTGAGATATAAGTCCATTTCCTTTGCAAAAACTAAAGCCTCAACTGATTCTTCATCATCAGCCACCGATTCTTCTACAGACTCAGCAGACGCTGCAAATGAGGAAGCAAAGGCAAAAAGAGATGAGTTCCTTGAAAAAGGCTCAGGGAGTTTCGTTTGACGATTTTGATAGCATCATGGGCAAAATACAATGATTATGTTGCATCAAAGAAAGCCTCAGATTCAAAAACTCCGCCGCTGACAGCGATTCATCAGCCGCAGACAGCAGCACGACTTCTGACGACACTTCTTCTGTAGCAGAGCGACACAAGTTCCACAGCTTCCGACGATACATCTTCTGTATCTGACAGCACAGCAGATTCAAGCGTCAGCATGTCAGACACAGATTCTTCCGCAGACAGTTCTTCTTCGCACCTGACCCGTATGCAAATGAAAAGATGATGAATTACGGCACAATGGACGATTTCACAGAAAGACACTACAAACGGCAAGATACTCAAAGAAGTAAGCGGTATGAGCACAGACGTTGCAACAGTTTATGAGGACGATAACGCATATTACATTCTTATCAAGGCGATGTTAAGGACAGAGATACAGAATATGCCAAGGACAATCATGGAAGATCTTTAAAAAGAAATGAAGAGCGATGAATTTCAGAAGAAATTAACAAGCTGGGTAGAAAAAGTTGACATCAAGGTGAACAACAAGGTTATAAAGCGTTATACGCCGAAAAAGGTCTACGATAAGCAAGATATAGAGTATTACAGCAAAGGAAAATAATTCATAGCAGATAGTACTGGCGCCGCAACCGAGTTTGGCTGGTGGCGGTTTCTTTTGTTATGTTGACAAATTTGAGAAATGTCACGATATTGTTGACCCTATCCGGCAATAGTGGTAATTGGTGGCTTTTAAGAGCATTTAAAGCCCGAAGGATCAAGGCGATTTTCGTGGTTGAAACGATAAAACCTGAAAATCTTGGGAAATCCAAAACGCTGATAGAAAGCCTGTTGACAACAAATAAATAGTTGCCCTCATTAGCGATCAGTGTTTCATAAATTTTTAAAGTGCTGTCCAATTATTTTCGTGTCTAAAATTGAATACTTAATAAAGCACTTTTTGGTGGCTGTCATCTGACGGTCACCAAGAAGTGCTGCTATAAGGATTGTTTATCATCATAATCATGTTTAAGAACATGGTGAGTGGAATCGGTAAGAAAGATATACTTGATTCATGGAGAAAAACAAGCCTGACTACTTATTTACCGTTTTTAAGAATAATGATCTCAGTTACCCTGCTGAACAGCTTGCAGATAATGACCAAAAATTGTTCTGAACATCGGTTACTGTTGCAGTGATCATAATAACACCTCCAAACATTTTTCGCTAATATTAGTTTGTGACATTTTCGCTAAAATGTT
>VOFK01000573.1_pt1 | contig 29640 bp, 73 predicted proteins | sample 5384121 | NCBI WGS metagenome assembly VOFK01 (sample SAMN12384730, study PRJNA508395) | human gut metagenome | isolation source: healthy gut J | host: Homo sapiens | reverse complement strand
ATGATCAAGACCGCGTGGTCATCGACGGCACCGCCGCCGGGGACGGGGGTGGCCCCTGTTTGACAAAGTCACCTTACCTGGAAGAGGAGACCGAAGAGACCATCCAGCTGGTCACCACCCGCTTCGCCAGGACGCCCTCAAAGGCCTCATCAGCAAGGAGTCCCCTGTGGGAAAGGCCCTGTTGGGCCATCAGGTGGGCGACCGGGTCTGCATCCATGTCAGCGACAGCTACCACTACTACGTCCAGATCCGAAAGATCGAGAAAACAGGCGAGGACCCGGACATTCCCTATCAGCACTTTTTGAAAACAGCCCCCTGCCCGGCGGAACCCCGGGCAGGGGGCTTTTTGGGTCCGGTTTCTCCTCCGTACACGCTCCCGGAAAGGGCCGCCAGGCAAAGGAAAGGGCTCCTGCAAAGGAGCCCTTTGGGCAAATCAGCCGCGAAACCGGTACCCTACCCCCAGACGGTCCTCAATGTACTGGGTGCGGTCGGGGTTGAGTTCAATTTTATCCCGGATGTGTTTGATGTGCACCGTGACCGTGGAGACATCTCCATAGGCATCCACCCCCAGACGCTGTCAAACAGACGGTCCTTGGAAAACACGGTGTCCGGATGCTCAGCCAAAAAAAGAGGAGCAGATCATACTCCTTGCTGGTCATGTTGGTCTCCTTGCCGTTGACCCAGACCCGCCGGCTCTCCCGGTCGATCTCCAGCCCCGGACCTTCAGCATCTCCGGCCGGGCCCTTTTTCCCGGCTGCCCACCAAGCGCTGGTACCGCTGAATGTGTCCCTTTACCCGGGCCACCAGTTCACTGGGGGAGAAGGGCTTGGTCATGTAGTCGTCCGCCCCCAACCCCAGGCCCCTGCACCTTGTCAATGTCGTCGGCCAGGGCAGAGATGATGATGACAGGGGTGTCCTTCACCTCCCGCAGCCGCCGGCAGATCTCAAAGCCGCTCAGGTCCCGGCAGCATCACATCCACAATGACCAGGGCATAGTCCCCCGCCAGCGCCGCCTGGAGCCCTTGGGTACCGTCGGTGTACAGATCGCATTGGAATCCGCCGTTGATCTCCAGGGTAATCCTGCCCAGCTCCGCCACACTCTGGTCGTCTTCAATAATCAAAATTTTCATCACAGCAACCCCCTCTTCTTTCTGGAGCCGGGAGATAGAGGAAGGCCGGGTGCCCTCTCCCTCCTCACTGGTCAGCCAAATCTTGCCGTGGTGGCTGTCCACAATGCTCCGGCAATGGCCAGCCCCAAGCCGCTGCCTGGCACCGAGCTGGTTCGGGCGCTGTCCTCCCGGAAAAGCTGTCAAACACATGGCGCAGCGCCTGGGCGCTGATGCCCTTCCGTTGTCGAGACCTGGATCACCAAGCCCCGCTCATACTCCTCTGCGGTCAGGGCAATGGCCTGCCCGTCCATACTTGATGGCGTTGGAACCAGGTTGTCCAGCACCAACGAGCTTGCTCCGGTCCGCGGTCACCACGTAATGGCCCTGGGGATCTGGGCGGTAAAGGTCATGCCGTTCTGCTGCGTCCACCTGGTATTCCTCAGCCAGGTCCCGGAGGAAGGGCCCCATCTCCACATATTCAAAATGATACTGCATCCGTCCCAGCTCATACTCCGAGAAATCGGACATATTCGGACCAGCCTCTCCCAGAATCCACAGATTTGTTCTAGACAATCTCCAGGTAATGGCGCTGCTTTTCCGGGGTATTGGCAATGCGTCCTGAATCCCCTTCATATCCCTTGATGGCGGTGATGGGGGTGCGAAGGTCGTGGGGAGATTGGCCATCAGCAGCCCCGCTCTCCTGGGCGGCGGCCTCCGCCACCGCGTGGCCTTCGTGGCGCTGGCGGACGCTTTCCAGGGGGTGGCTGAGCTCGTCCAGCTCCCGCTCGTCGCAGGAAGGATTTGGAAATCAGCTCTCCGTCCGCAGATTGTCCGCCGCCTGGCGCAGGGTTTTCAGGGTGGCTGTGATCCTTCCGTGAGCCGGGGGTGAGAAGAATGCACACCCCCGTCACCATCAGGCACAGCAAAACCCCCTGCCAGCACCAAAACAGGCACCATCCTGCTGGGGCCGATGGTCTGCTTTGCCAAAAGAGGAAGGACAGGCTCTCCATCAGAAACTTCCTCTCCATCGGGAACCCGCACGGTGAAAAAAATCATCACCGCCACCATGACCGCCACGCCGATCAGCAGGGAGAGCACCAGCATCGCCAGACTGGTCCGCAGGAACTGTCCCTTCAGGGTGGTTTTTTTCGGCATGGCGCCCGCCTCACTTTTGGATTTCTCCCCGCCATTTTACCATCAGGCTTCCTTCCTGTCAAAGAGGAGAGATAGCCGCAGCATCCAAAGACCAGGCCGTACCGCCAGAAGGCCAATGCGGGGGCAGCAACGAAGAAGAAGGGCAGGCAATCCCAATCCAAAGATTGTGCCACCGGAGATACCCGGTGAACACCAGCCCCCCACCGCGGGCAGATAGGTCCCCATAACCAGCAGCCGATGTACAAAACCACACACAGCAGGACCGTCAGGCTGGACCCTCTCACCAGCTGATTGATCAGGCAGAAGAAAAGAACCAGCACCGCCAGGGGATCAGGGTCCAGCAGGGCAGGCCCCCAGGCTGGTGAGGGATCCCCTCCGCTGCCTCCCAGGCCCACCTGGGCCACGGTGCTGACCACATACAGCACCGCCAGGTCAAAGGCGCACAAAAGGAACACCGCCGCCGCCTTGGAAAAGAAGAGCTTTCCCTTTCCCACAGGGCGCATGAGGGAAAATCGGAGTGGTATGGTCCACCTGCTCTCCCACAAAGAGTGTCGCTGGCGGCCATCACCGCCATCAAAGGCAGGGAAGATCAACAGGATAAAGGGAGGTTGAGGACATCAGCCCCCAGAATGGCCTCCCGGACACGCCCCCGTCGGTGATGTAGTTGACAATCAGAACCCGCAGGGCGCTGGCCACGCAGATCACCGCGCCGATGATCAGAAACACCAGATATTTTTTCCCGCTTGCGGAGCTTAAACAGCTCATTGCTCAAACTGGCCAAAAATCGTTCCATCGTCTCCTCACCCAGGACCACAGAGCCCCTTCTTGTCCCGGACCTTTCGCCAGGAAGTAGTCCTCCAGGGAAGGGGTTGAGCCGCAGGGCCTCCTCCCTTGGTGTCAAAGGAGAGCATCTCCCCGTAGAGCACCAGCACTTTGTCACACATCTTCTCAATCCCGCGGCCAGATGGCTGGCCACCAGGAAGGTCACGCCGCACCTTGGCCAGGCGGAGATGACCTCCCTGCATTCCCACGGTGGCCTCAATGTCCAGGCCGTTGGTGGGCTCGTCCAAAATCATCAGCTCCGGCTCGGACAGCAGCGCCAGGGCCAGGCCCATCCGCTGCTTCATGCCCAGGGAAAATTTTCCGCACCGCTTGCGGTACGGGGTCAGTCCCACAATCTCCAGCACCTTGTCCATGCGGGCCTGGTCCACGCCGGGGTAGTATCGGGCCGCCATACGCAGGTGGTCCTGGGCGGTGAGATTTTCATAGAGAGCGGGCTGCTCAATGAGGGCCCCCACCTGCATCAGCGCCTTCTCCCGGTCGGTGACAGGGGCGCCGAACACCGTGATGGTCCCCTCCGTGGGCTGGGAAAGCCCCGTGATGGATTTCATAATGGTGGTCTTCCCTGAGCCGTTGGCCCAGCAGTCACACCACCTGTCCCAGCCCACAGAGACGGTAATGTTCCGGGCGCCCCGGCCGTTGTGATAAATCTTGGAAACGTGGTCCAAGGTCAAAACGGTATCCAAATTCTGTGCTCCTTTCCCCGCGGTCCAAAGGACCTGTGAGGGGATTTACCCCCGGAGGCCCTTGGCCTCCGGGGTTTCGCCCCTCGATGGTATCAGTCTGCTTTTCCGCCTCCGCGGATGCCTCACGCGTATTTCTCCCGGTCCCCACATCCAGCGGCTGTACCGTGGTGGTGCCGTAGTTGGAGATGGTCACATCCCCGGTGATCACCAGCGTGTGGTGTTCCCCGTCCTGATCGGTGGTGTTGAAGTTCACCGTAATCTGGGTTGGAGGTCAGGTTGCCCCTTGTCGTCCACGCCGAAGTTGCACAGGACCTTTTTCCAAGGTCATGTCCTGGCCGATATAGGACTCCAGGTTATCCGCCACCAGCTCCGGCTTTGCCGCGCAAAGGCGTCGTAATCGGCATAGTAGTCATAGGTGCCGTCCGCCTTGACGTAGACAATGCCGCCGTTGTTCTCCAGGACCTCGTAATACTTTTCTTCCCAGTTCTCCGCGTTGACCTCCTCCACTTTCTGGAGCAGCTCCTCGTTGTCCTCATACCACTGCTCATTCCGCCGTTGATATAGCCCTCTTTGAAGGTCTTCCGGCAGGGTCTCCCCCGTCACCTTCTCATAGTTCTGATGGCGGTGGCAGAGTAATCCTCATAATTCACGGTATAATCGTAGTCATGGGACTGGCCGACACTGTAAGCAAAAAGGGAGAGGCCGGCGTTGACCAGGGAGGGCACCTGGTTCTGGCAATTTCCACCTGGTACCAGGGTGGCGCCGTTCTCCTGCCCACCTGGACAAAAAAGTTGTTCTTCAGCTCACCCACCACGGTGTCCGCGGCGATCTCCATAAAGTTCACCATGCCGGGCCATCTCGTCGTCCTGGTCCACCCCCAGCAGATTGCCTCCCAGGCTGCTGCTGTCGGTTTCATACCCGACTGGTAATAGTACCGGTCGTTCACATCAAACCAGGTATTCACGCCGTTCAGAATGGTTTCTGTACTGCCTCATGAGACCCCATGCTGTCCTTTGCTGATGCTATGGCTGGACATATTATGACCGTCCATGGCGTAGTCCTCCGTCACATGCACGACCTCTTCCCGTCACAGATCATTTTCAGGGTTCCGTTGGCGGTGAAATTGTCTGTTTCCAGGGCCAGGGCCTTGACCGCCTCCTTGTACTTACTGTACCCATTGACGCCCTTAAAGGCCGCCGTGGCGGATACCGCCAGGATCAGCACACCGGCCACCAGGCAGATGGTCAATCGATTTCGCTTCTTCATCCTCAGTTCCTCCTTCACTGCGTCACGGGACCTTCGCGCTCGGTTCTGCCAGCGCACCGCCCCGAGACGGGCCTTTGTTGACTGTTGTTATTATACCGTACATCTCTAAAAAAAGAATGGGAAACTCTTAAAAATTCATTAAAAAATACACGGTTCTCCTTCCCTCATGTCATGGAAACGCACCACCGCCCTCCGGGGACAGGATTCCCGGAGGGCGGCGGCGCTTTGATCCAATCAAAATGAGAGAACTTGGTATCAGGAACGCATCACCCGGTCCCCACATCCAGGGGAGCCACGGTGGTGGTGCCATAGTCTGTTATGGTCAGGTCCAGGACCATCTGCATGGCGTGGCTTCCGCCGGCGCTGTCCGTGGTCTTCAAGTTGGCCTGTATTTGGTTGGCGGTCAGCTTTCCCGCCCCGTTCACCCGGAAGGTGCAGACCACATCGCAGAGGGCAGCGCTGCCGCCCATGTAATACTCCAGATAGTGGTACTTCTGTTCAGGATGGTCGGTCAAAATGCCTGGACCGTGTCATAGTCCTGACGCTGCCATCGGCTTTCACATAGAGCACACCCTGGTCCTTTTTCTCAAACAGGATCCAATATGGCGCATTCCAGTCCGTGCTGCAGGTGTCCAGCCGTTCGATGAGGCGCCGGTTGGCCTGGTACCAGGCGTCATCGTAATCTCCGCTGGCGTATTTGGCGCGGAATTCCTCCGGCAGGGTTTCCCCGTGACAGCCTCATAGCGCTGGAACAGCAGGCCTATCTCATCCTCATAGGTGAGAAAACCGCGACACCGGCACACCTACGTTGTCATAGACAAACAGGGAAAGTCCAGCGTTGAGGAGGGTGGGAATCTGACTCCGGGCCACCCGCACCTGATAGATCGTCTCATCCCCGTCGGTGCCCAACTGTACCACGTTGTTCTTCAGCTCGCCCAGCACCAGATCCACCGCGGTCTCCGCGAAGTCCACCAGGCGCCGATCCATCTCGTTGTCCACATCATAGCCCAGGAGGTTGGAAAAAGGCCTCCCCCGCTCTATGGACTCGCAGGAGTAAAGGAACTGTCCCCCGGCAGAACCGGGTACGTACTCCGTCGAGCACGGTGCGGTACTCCTGGTGGCTCTCCCCGCCGTGGTCTTCCCTGCTGTGATAGGCACTGTTGAGGCCGGCTTTTTGCATAGTCCATCTGCACAGACAGAAGTCTCTCCCGTCCACTGACAGGTGGGTCTGGGCCTGACCGTGAAATTGTCCTCCCGCAGCAGTCGGGTCCTTCACCGCCTGCTTATACCGGGGCATACCCCATTGACGCTGCCAAAGGCCGCTGCCGCCGACACCGCCAAAACCAGAATCCCCACGGCCAAGCAGATCCCCAACCTGCGCTTGCTCTTCATGGACTTCCTCCTCTTCTGGGTTTGATTATACGGGAGGAAAATGAAGAAAGGATAGGATTTTTCTTAAATTTTAATTAAAATACAGCAGCGGTCCCGGCGTGGATGCCGGAACCGCTGCGTTCCCTTCACCAAAGTTTTGCACCGGCCACGCCCACCGCGCCCCTCCCGTGTGGCAGCAGATGCTCGGGGGAGGGAGATCATCCCCACCGCGTAATCGGGAAATGCGGCCTGCACCTCCCTGCGCCAGGTCTCCCCCAGGGTGGGGTCGCCGCCGGAATAGCCGGAAAACACGGCCATTTTTCATCCCCGAAAACCGGGTGGCCAAGTCATGGCGCAGAGCCTCCAACAAGGTCTTTTTTGGCCTGGAGCATTCCCGGACCTTTTGTGGCGTCCAGCTTTCCGCCCTGGATCTGCAGGACGGGCTTAATATGGAGCACCGCCGCCATCGCAGCGCCCGCCGCGGTCACCCGGCCGCTTTTCCGCAGATACCCAGGGTGTTCACCGCGATGTAGACGCTGGACGCATCCCGCTCCGCCTCCAGAATGTCCCCCGACCTCCGCCGCTGTCTTTCCCTGGGCCAGCAGCACCTGGGCGTTGCGGATGGACTGGGCCAGCGTGACGGAGATTCTCCGGTCATCCACCACCAGCACCCGGCCGCCGTACTCCTGGGCCAGGGCTTTTGGCGGTGTGGCAGGAGCCGCTCAGCCCCGAGGACATGGGGGAAGTGGAGCACCGCGTCATGGGTCTTCAGCAGGGTGTCCCACAGGGAGGTAATCTCCTCCGGGGCAGGCTGGGAGGTGCTGATCTCCGCCCCCGCTTTCATCCTTTGAAAGAACGTCTCAGGGGTACAGTCCTTTCCCTCCAAATAGGTCTCCCCATCCACAAAAAAGGGCATCGGGATCAGATCAATGCCCATCTCCTGGGCCTCTTTGGCAGAAATACTGCTGTTGGTATCAGTTACAATGGCTGTCTTCAAGGCAAAGTCCCCTTAAACGTCGATTTGCTTGCTGGGATACCTTTATAGAATACCATATCTTTCCACTCTTGGCAAGGCGCCATTCCCTCCCCAGGCCGGCTCACTTCCCTTGGCCCCGGAAAACCGGGGGATCGTCGGTGCGTCCCAAGATATAATCTGTGGATGTGCCGTAGAGATCGGCCAGGGCAATCAGAATGTCGCTGGGGATATCCCGGTAGCCCTGCTCATAGCGGAAATACTGGGTCTGGGTCATCCGAAGTCTGGCCGCCAGCTGCCGTTGGGTGAGGTCATGGTCCTCCCGAAGATCGCGGATCCGTTTATAGTATCCCATAATTCCTCCATTGATATCCATTTGGATATCTTGACATTAATCCGCCCCGACGATATAATGCCCATGTGATATCCATTTGGATATCAACTATCCCCTCGTAAGGAGAATCTATATGCACCCCCTCTCTCTCCCGTCCAGTTTGTTGGCCGCACTGTGGTCCTCTCTCTGGACCTTTTGTTTTTCTCAGCTGCCCGATCTCTTCCCCCTGCTCTTCTCCGGCGGCAGTCCCCTGCCCGCCCTTTTGACTCGTCTGCTGGCCGCCCTGCTGCTGTGCCTGGAGCCTTCCCCTGTTCACCGGCCTGCTTGCCTGCGCGCCCTGGGTCCTCCCCCCGGCCTGGTGTTGGGGGTGAGTCTGCCCTGCTGCTGGCCTTTTTCCTGTGTACGCCTCCCGGGGGGGTCTGGGATAAGTTTTCCACCTGATTTTTTCAAATTCCTCTTGACAGCGAAAATCAATATGATATTTTTTTGATATCAAATAGATCAACCAGGAGGACTGTCTATGACGGAAATTATTTTATCCAATAAGAAGCACGGTATGCTCGTGCTTCTGCTCACCATTGTCCTGTACATTCTCGCCGTTTTGGGCACCATCTTTTTCGCGGACGAGGCGCAGATCGCCCCTTGGTCCTGTGCATCCTCTACCTGAGCTTTTTAGGTTGGCTGCCCCTGCTGGGCCTGAAGGTACTGGGCCCCCAGGAAGCCCCTGGTGCTCACCCTGTTCGGCAACTATATCGGCACCCTGAAGGGAGAGGGGTTCTACTTCGTCAACCCCTTCTGCACCGCGGTGAACCCCGCCGCCAAGACCCAGCTGAGCCAGAGCGGCGACGTGGACAGCGCCAAAGGCTCCAAGGTCTTGGCCGCCGCCCTGGGCGGGAGCTCGGTCTCCCTGCCCAAGGAGGCTGTCACCAAGAAGATCTCCTGAAGATCATGACCCTCAGCAACGCCCGGCAGAAAATCAACGACTGCCTGGACAATCCTGTGGAAATCGGCATCGCCGTCACCTGGCGGGTGGTGGACACGGGGAAGGCGGTCTTTGACGTGGACAATTACAAGGAGTTTCTCTCCCTCCAGTGTGACAGCGCCCCTGCGGAACATCGTCCGGCTCTACCCCTACGATGTATCTCCCGGCGTGGACACCACCGGCGACGGCGTCCCCCGATGAGGGCAGCCTCCGGGGGTCCAGCGACGTGGTGGCCGCCCGCATTCGGGAGGAAATTCAGGCCAAGGTCCAGGAGGCCGGTCTGGAGATCTTAGAGGCGCGGATCACCCACCTGGCCTACGCCTCGGAGATTGCCGCCGCCATGCTGCAGCGTCAGCAGGCCTCCGCCATCATCGACGCCCGGAAGATGATTGTGGAGGGCGCCGTGGGCACCGTGGAAATGGCCCTGGAGCGTCTGAACCAGAGCGGTGTGGTGGAGCTGGATGAGGAGCGGAAGGCGGCCATGGTGTCGAACCTGCTGGTGGTGCTCTGCGGCAACCACGAGGCCCAGCCCGTGGTGAACACCGGCAGCCTGTATTAAGGTGCTGAAGATGGCTGAGGGCAAGAAGGACGCGAAAAAGCAGATCCCTCTCCGGCTTTCCGCCAAGCTCTACGCCGCCATCGCGGCCTGGGCCGAGGATGACTTCCGCTCAGTGAACGGGCAGATTGAATACCTGCTCACAGAATGCGTCCGCCAGCGGAAGAAAAAACGGCAGTATGTCTCCGACGAGCTTGATGTACCGCCGGAGTTGGACCTTGAGTAGCCGGGAAAGGAGTCGGAAAACATGGATATACACCGTGGGAAAAAGGTCGGTGTGTGGTTGTCTGTGGCAGCCGTGCTGGCGCCTCTGGCTGTCCAGATCGCAGGGGTCGCTTGATCTGGACCCTGCTGGGCTCTCACCCTCTGTTTTGGGTGCTGGCCCTCCCTGCTGACCGCTGCCGCCGTCGCGGTGATCGTGGCAGCCTGTGCAAGAATTCGAGAAATCAATGGAGGAGAAGAAGATGATCTTAGTCAATACTGAGTATATTGCCGGAAAAGAACTGGAAATGATCGGTCTGGTCAGGGGCAGCACCATCCAGTCCAAAAATATCGGACGGGATATTACGCAAGGTTTCAAGACACTGGTGGGCGGTGAATTGGGCGCCTATACCGACATGATGAACGACGCCCGCGCCCTGGCCACCAAACGCATGGTGGGGGAGGCGGAGCATCTGGGTGCGGACGCCGTGGTCAACGTCCGTTACGCCTCCGCCGCCGTGATGCAGGGTGCCGCGGAGGTCATGGCCTACGGCACCGCGTAAAGTTCAAATAACGCTGCCTGTAAAGCACAAGCCCCTCCCCAAGACATCTCGTCTTGGGAGGGGCGTTTTGTTGGGGCCCTTGCCCCTAAGCAGTCGGGGCGGGAGCCTCCCCGCCTGGGAAGTCATTGCTTCTCAGCGGCGGAGGGGCTATACGCCCGCTGCAGTGACAATCTCCAAAAAGCACGCCATCAGCGGGCTGATCCACTTGCTCTTGTGATGAGCGCACACCGCCGAGAGCACGGGCTCCTCCATCCGGTCTCCAGCTCCACGAGCCGCCCTTGCCGCCAGGGCATCCTCCACGGCAAACCGGGGCAGAAAGGTCACCCCACCTCGTTTTCCACCAGGTGCTTGATGGTGGGGATGCTCCCCAGCTCAATGGTGTGGTCCATTCGATGGCTTTTTCCCGCAGGTATCCCTCAAACATCTGGCGAAAAAATGGAGTTGGGTTCGTTGATGAGGAAGGGCAGGGGACTTGATGGTCAGGAGCCACGAAATCAGGGCCCAATGCCTTGACTTGAGGCGCCGCCGTCAGCACCACGGGAAAGGTTCCCACAGGATGGGTCACCAACTGGCTGCTAAGTCCCCCGATGTTCTCATAAAACAGCCCCACATCCAGCGACCCATCCATCAGCCCATCCCGGATATCATAGCAGCCCATGGAGCGGATCAGCAGCCGGGCCTGGGGCGCCCGCCGGTGAAAGGCCTTCAGCAGCGGCGGCAGTCGGTAGCACAGCAGGGGTTTCCGCCACCCCGATGGTGATTTCCCCGGCATTGGGTCAGGTCCTGGGTAAAACAGTGCATTTGATTGACCGCCTCCAGCACCCGCTCCACATAGGGCAGCAGCTGCCGCCCGCCTGGCTGAGCACCATCCGCCGCCCCACCTTCTCAAAGAGCCGGGCGGAGAGGGCCTGCTCCAGCTGTCCCATCTGAAAGGTCATGGTGGACTGGGTATAACCCAGCCGCCCGCCGCCCTGGTAAAGCTCCCCCTCCTCCGCAATCACCCGAAAGGTATTCAAATACTTGAGATCCATAGGCCGCCTCACTCATTTCAATTTTTTTTGCATCGTTTTATAAAAACTTTCAATTTGATTTTTAGTTTTTCTCGCGTGTAGGATAGCAGAAGCAGAAAAGAGGCTGATCTCAAGTGTTTTTTTCGGTTGTTCTATCTTACCTTCCCTACGCCTTAGTCACCAGCTTTACGCCGGGCCCCAACAACATCCTGGCATTCCACACCGTGGGCCAGAAGGGCTGGGTCCAGGGGGGCCACCTGGCCGGGATTGTCGCCGGCTTTTTTCCGTGATGGCGGTCTGCGCGCTGGGCTGTTACCAGCTGGAGCGGCTGCTCCCCGCGCTGACCCAGGTGCTCCCCCTTCGCCGGGGCCCTCTATCTCTTCTGGCTGGCCCTCCATCTGCTCCGAGCACCCCTGCAAAGGATGTCAGTCCCCCGGTCTACCTTTTGGAGCGGATTTTTTCTCCAGTTTGTCAACGGGAAAAGTATTCTGTACGCCATCACCATCTATACCGGCTACGTCCTGCCCGCCGGCAGCGGCGCCCTGTTCCCCCATACAGCCTTTTGTCCTCACCCTCTTCGGCACTGCGGGCTTTCACCTGGGCAGTGGCCGGCGGGCTGCTGCAGTCCTTTCTGCGCCGGCACACCCGGGCGTTCAACGGGGCCATGGCCGCCGTGCTGGCCCTCTGCGCCCTGGATCTTCTTTTTTGAATCGGTCGCTCCCCATCCAATCCCCCATGGCTTTCCGGGCAGACAGAGCCACAACAGCCCGGCAGGCCACTCGTCCGCCGGAGACAAGCCCCATACAGCAGACTGCCCGTGCCAGGAAGGCACGGGCAGTCTGTCTTTACAGAACCTGGATCAGCCACAGAATCAGGCCATAGAGCACACTGGCGGAAATCCCATAGACCAGCACTGGGCCAGCCACGGTAAAGAGTTTGGCGGCGGTCCCGGTGACCAGTCCCTCCTGCTTAAACTCCATGGCGGGCGCCACCACCGCGTTGGCAAACCCTGTGATGGGAACCAGCGTCCCCGCGCCGGCGTGCTTGGCAAAGCTGTCAAACACCCCAATCCCTGTGAGCAGCGCCGTGTGAGGAAAATCAGGGTAACGGAAACCGCCGTGCCCGCCAGCTCCCGACAGTCCCATCGTCTGGTACCAGTCCAGCAGCCCCTGCCCGATCACACAGATCAGTCCCCCCACCAGAAAAGCCCACACCATGTTCTTCCCCATGGGGGAGGGCTTTGGCCTTTCTCTGGACATAGGCGTTGTACGCCTCATTGCTCAGTTTGTTCAACTCCATGGATATCACCTCACAGGCAGTATGTCCCGGTGAAAGCAAATTATGCCTGCCCCAGCACACGCTCCCTTCCGAAAACCCGGGAAAAGGAAAAAAGCCTTGACAATTCCCCTTTCGATATAATAGTATAGCCTGTTTTCTATGCAGGCAGATCCTTGCCGGCAACGAGGATTGCCGGCCAAATGTCCATAAGGAGGTGCAACGAACCATGGCAAAGGTAAACGCAAACCATGAAGTGGTCTATATCATGGACCCCGGGGCGAAGAGGCCATCGCCGCAATGATCGAGAAGTTCAAGACTCTGGTGGAAACCCAGGGGCACGGTGGCCGCCATCGACGACTGGGGCAAGCGCGCCGTCTGGCCTATCCCATTGACGACCTGAACGAGGGCCACTATGTCCTCATGACCTTCACCGCCGCGCCCGAGCTTCCCCGCTGAGCTGGACCGCGTGCTGAAGATCACCGACGGCGTGATGCGTTCCATGATCATCTGCAAGGACGAATAAGGGGGCTCTTGCTTTGCTGAACAAGATTTTTTCCTCCAGGGGCCGGCTGGTGGCCGACCCTGAGCTGCGCCACACCCAGAACGGCGTGGCCGTGGCTTTCCTTCCGCCTGGCGGTGGACCGGGGACAAGGACCGGGAAACCGGGGAGCGGAAGGCCGATTTCATCAATGTCGTGGCCTGGCGTCAGACGGGAGAGTTCGTCTCCCGCTTCCTCACCAAGGGGCCGTCTGGCCGTGGTGGAGGGCGGCTCCAGCCCGCGACTACACCGACCGGGACGGCAACCGCCGGTACGCGCCACGGAAGTGGTGGCCGACAACGTCTATTTCGGCGATTCCCGCCGGGATGGAGAAGGCGGCGGCTACACCCGCCCCCCAGGCTGGCCGGAGCAGCGGCTACGCCGGTGCCCCGCCGGCAACAACAGCCCCTCCGGCGGCGGTTTTACGAGTTCGGCCCCTGCGGTGAATCAGTTTGCTGATCTCACCGACGACGATGGGGAGCTGCCTTTCTGAAACATCCTCCGGGAGACCCCGTCCATCCACTCTCATTCTATTTTTAAGGAGGTTTGCTATCATGGCTATGGATAGAGAACGCCCCGCGGCGGCCGTAAACGCCGTAAGGTTTGTACTTTCTGTGTCGATAAGGTCGAGCACATCGATTATAAGGACTCCGCCAAGCTGCGCCGTTTCCTTTCTGAGCGCTCCAAGATTCTGCCCCGGCAGAACCACCGGCACCTGCGCCATGCACCAGCGCCAGCTGACCGATGCCATCAAGCGTGCCCGTCAGATCGCTCTGCTGCCCTACGTCACCGACTGATTTCGGTTTCTACCAAAGACGCGCCGCATCTCCGGCGCGTCTTTTTTCTAAGACAACCTGAAAGGAGATGCTTTTATGTCCCCTTTACCGCCTGCATCGTCCAGACCACCTCCCTGCCCCTATGACAAGCAGGGCAACCTGACCGGGCCCTGCGCGCCATGGAGGCCGCCGCCGCCGGGGCGCGTCCCTGATTCTCTTCCCGAGATGTTCCTCACCGGCTATCTCATCCGGGACCAGCTGGCACAGCTGGCAGAGCCCTCGGCCCCGCCCTCACCGTCCTGGGCCAGAAAGCCAAAGCCCTTTCCCTGGGGGGGTGGTCATGGGCATGCCCTTGGCAAACCCCGGCGGCAAGCCCCTACAACGCCGTGGTCATGATCGACCGGGACGGTACCCCGCCGGGTTCAGGCCAAAACCCACTTCTTTGGCGGGGAGGAAAGATGTTCGCGCCAGGCACCAGCCTCAGGGGCCTTTGACACCCTCCTTCGGCCGCATGGGGATTCTGGTCTGCTATGACGGGGAGTTCCCGAGACTGCCCGGTCGCTGGCTCTGGATGGCGCCAAGCTGATCTGCATGTGTGCGGCCAACATGAGCCCCTATGAGGACTACCACTTCCTGTACATGCGGACCCGGGCCATGGAGAACCGCGCGTATACCCTCTACTGCAACTATGTCGGAGATGAAAAGCGGTTCCACTACTGCGGCCAGAGCGGAGGCCTTCCACCCCACCGGGCGCATTCTGGCGGAGGCCGGCACCCAGGGAGGAGGAGACCACCCTCTATGCCCCTCATAGATATGGAGGACACCACCGCCCCTGACGATTTTCTCAACTACCTCCACCACCGGCAGCCCCAGCTCTACCACCCGCGCTCTGCCGGTAATCCTCCCCTTCCCCCTGGTAAAATGGCCCCCCGCCCCCCTGTCCATACTGAGGGAAACGGAAAGGAGTGGTATCCATGGTAAAAGGAGTCTCCCGACGGGTCGTGAAGTGGTCGACCCAAAATGGTTTGAACAGGCCATCTTTTCTGCCTCCGGGAAGAGGCCGGCGCAGAGGACGCGCCGGAGGAGCAAGTGCTGAAACGGGCCTTGGAAGTGGCCGCCTATCTTCTTCGCACCTCCCCCCAACGGCGGCGGATCTGGATTCCACGCGTCCCGCCCTGGCGGGCGGCGGGGTCGCCTCGGTGATCTGGCTTTTGCCACTGGGGTTTTCCTCTTCCCTTTTAATTCCTCCGGTGGTATACTCAGGCTATCTCCAAAACAGAAAGGGAGAGAGCGCCATGCACAACGTCATTCTCATCGGCATGCCCGGTGTGGGCAAGAGCACCCTGGTGCTGCTGGCCAAAACCCTGGCATGACCTTTCTTGACACAGATCTTGTCATTCAGGATCAAAAAGGCCCTGCTCCGGGAGCTGATCGCCCAGCACGGCATCGACGGGCTGGCCTGGAGGGCACCGTCTGCGCCGGCCTCCAGGCGGAAAACGCCGTGATCGCCACCGGCGGCAGCGTGTTTATGAGCCGGAGGCCATGGCCCATCTCCGGGAAATCGGTACCGTCGTCTACCTGAAGCTGGGCTACAAGGCACTGGCCCGCCGGCTGGGCAACCTCAAAACCGCGGGGTGGTTCTCCGCCCGGGCCAGACCCTCCGAATGCTCTACGAACAGCGCATTCCCTGTACGAGACATACGCCCATATTACGGTGGATTGCGGCGGCAGGACATCGAGCACACCTTGGACCGGGTTCTGCGGGCACTGGAAAAGCGCAACCTCAAGAAAAACGCCTCCCTTTGAAGGGAGGCGTTTTCTTACCCGCAGTTGCCTGGGCCAAAACCTGGGCCGCGATGGAACCCGCCACCCGGGCGCCGCCGCCGCCGTTTTCCACCAGAACCAGGAAGGCCAAGGGATGCCCGGGTCGTCGATAAAGCCGGCAAACCAGGCGTGGGGCTCCTGTCCCCCGCCCACTTCCGCCGTGCCGGACTTGGCGCAGACCGCCAGGTCCCTGAACTGGCCTGCCCATACTGGCTGGCCACATTGTTGCGCATCATCTCTTTCAGCTGCCGGCAGGTCTCCTCTCCATAGATGGAATAGGTGTCCTTGCCGTCGGGAAAGGCCGCCGGAATGGACGTTCCGGTGATGGTCTCCCCGCTCCACCAGTTTGGGCACCACCGCCACGCCGTCATTGGCAATGCCCCCCATAAAGGCCAGCATATTGCAGGGTTGACCAGGTCTTTGTCCTGCCCCCACACCCGACCAGCCCAAAAAAAGGCGCTTCCCATCCTCCTGGGCCACAAAGCTTCCTTTGGTATGGATGTCGCAGACTGCCAGGGGAATCCAGCAGGCCCGCCTGCTCCATGTACTCTCCCAGGGTCTTGCCCCCCCAGCTCCATGGCCAAGGTGGCATAGGCCCCATTGCAGGAGGTGGCCAGACACTGCTTGATGTCCATATTCTCGCCGTGGGCATAGGGACAGGTGATGACATCTCCGTCCACTTCCAGACTGCCAGTGCAGGTATAGCGGAACTGGTCCAGGTCCTTCTTCTGCTCAATGGCCGCCGCCGTGGTCACCAGCTTAAAAGACCGAGCCGGGGGATAGGTGCTGGAAAAAGAACCGATTCAAATACACCCCCCTCAGCGGGGTTCTCGTTGATGTCCGAAGGGGGGGATTGTTGGGGTCGTAGGAGGGGGAGCTCACCTCACACAGCAGGTCTCCCGTGGTATAGTCATACACCGCCACCACCCCCTTGCGTCCGTTGAGGGCGGCGTAGGCCGTCTCGTTGAGGGCCGCATCAATGGTGAGGGTCACGTCATGGCTGCCCAGGGAGGTGCCGGTGACCAGATTATAGCCTGTCAGCCGGCTGGCCAGCACTGAGCGCAGGGAGGTGCCGAAATTCTGGTCCCCCACCAGGTGAAGGGGTGGACACCCGGGTAGCCTGGTTTTTCCGCATAGCTTTTTGGTCTGCCCCGTCGTAGAGGAGGACACCGTTTCTATCATAGATGGCGCCGGAATCATAGTACCGGGTGCCGAAGAAGCCCACCCAGTCATTGCCCTTCCCGATCAGCTGGAAGCAAAAGAACAGCACCCCGGCGGCCAGCGCCCCGGCCAGCACCAGAGCGATGATTGTCCGCCGTCTGAGTCGTTTCATCTGCGCCGCCTCCTTTCATCCGACCGTCCGCAGGCCGGCGGGGGATCGGGCAAGGGGTCCTCCCCTTCCGGCCACAGGGGCGTCGATCAGGTCCTCCCAGCCGCCCCGGTCCTGGGTCCAGTCCTCCGCAAATTGGTCGTAGTCGTCGTAGTCCTCATACTCGTCATAGTCCTCGTATCCGTCGTCATACCCATAGTCCTCATAGGCATCCTCATCGTAGTCGTCATACCAGCCGTTGTACCGGTCATCGTACATCCGGTCCGCGTCCGGGGAATCCAACCCCGGATGCGTTTGGGCAGCTTTGGGGTAAAAGCTGGCATTGGGCCGGGTGTCCGCCGCCTTCAAAGGCCAGAAGCCCCCAGCAGGAGATCATGCTGGAGCCGCCCACAGAGACAAAGGGCAGGGTCACACCGGTCAGGGGCAGGATATCCACCGCCCCCAGCACATTCAGGGTCGCCTGGAACACCAGCACGGCGGCGGCGGAATTGGCCGCGATGACATAATAGCTGGACCGGGCCGTGGCGGCACAACGGGTGGCATAGAGCACCAGTACCAGCAAAATAAACACCGTGCACAGGGCCAGAATCAGGCCAAACTGTTCACTGATGACCCCAAAGACCAGGTCCGTGTTGGCCGCGCCGATGTTCTTCAGGAAGGCATCCTCCCCGGTTCCCTTGCCAAAGAGGCCGCCGCTGGCAATGGCCGACATGGTGCGGGTCTGTTGGAAGCCGCCGGAGTCCGCGGCGTGCTCCCAGACGTGCCGCCAGGCCCCCCAAAACGGTTGGCAATGTAGGGCTTAAACTGGAGAATCATCCAGCCGCTGCCCCCGCCGCCGTGGCCATCAGGGCCGGAAGCCCAAGGGCCTCCAGACCGGAGAAAGGCGATGACCAGCAGGGCCACAAAGAAGATCAGCACCGTGCCAAAAGTCACTCATCAAGGCCAGGCATCCCATGCAGAAGCCGCAGAAGAGGACGGTAAAAAATCAGGTTTCGCCGGGCAAACAGCCGGTCCAGCGTGGCAGCGCCGGTAAAAATAAAGGCAATCTTCACAAACTCCGAGGGCTGGAATCAATGGGGCCAAGGGAGATCAGTTCTTGGCCCCGAAAAATCCGGGACCAGCACCACATTGAAAAAATCAGCAGCAGGCAGGTAAACCGGCCACCGGCCAGCAGGGACACCGTGGACTTCAGGTCCCGGCAGCAGGCTCGGCACCAGAAACACCGCGATGCCCGCATCACACAGATGGTCTGGGTCAGCAGGGCCTCCGGGGAATAGGCCGCCGTCACGGCAAAAATGGTACACAGAAAAAAAAATGGTCTCCGCCTCCAAAGGCCCCGTTCGCTTCAGCGTGCGGTGCGACGAATAGGTCCCCATCCGCCATGAGAATGCCAAAGGCCACCCCGATCATGGCGATCTCCGGCTCTCCCGGTCGGGCAGGCACTGCACTGCCATCATGATTTGGAAAACGGTCGCAGGTATCCCCGAGGGTTCTGCCGGGGCTCAGGGGGCCGCTCCGCCACCCCCAGCGCATCGCCTGCTCCGCTCCTCCTTCGCTGATGGCGTAGAACGACGAGCCGATGCCGCCCAGTCAACCGGCGTCCCCCCTGTCTTCACCGGCACGGTGTGGGTGACTTTCTTTCCGTTGAGCCGGGTTCCGTTCTTGATGTCTGCAGGGGCTGGAGTTTCCAGCTCCCTTGTCGTCCACGCAGGCCGCATGGCTGCGGGAGACGGTGGGAAAATCCAGACTGACATCCGCCCATCGCCCCCGTCCAATGGCGTTCTCCCAATGGCACAGGTCCAGACGGGTCCCATCTCCCAGGGTGAGCCACCCCAGATTTCCTTTCCGGGTTTCTCCCGAACAGGGACATTAGGCAGCGGACAATGATCACAATGGCGACAATGACCGCCACCACCCGCAGAATCCCGCAGGCCCCAGGCAGAATCACATCAATGGCGGCGCCCAGCGCCGCCGGTGTCCGCGTTTTCCACCGCGGCGGACCTGGTCGCCAAGCTGGGAGAAAAATCACGCCCAAACGGGCTATGAGTTCCTGCATGCGTCCCTCCTTTCTCCGGCAAACAGCGCCGGTCTGTCCTCTTGACACAGTGCACGGCGAAGGCGGCCCCTCCGTCCCCCGGACAAGAATCGCCTTCTCCCCTGCAATAGGTCCTCATTATATCATAATTTGGGGGAAAACACAAGTCAAAGCCCGTCTCCGCCCTTGCGCCCCAGGCCCCCACTGTGCTACACTGGTAAAAAAATCGGCCATCCCAACGCCGGGATCGCGCCCCCAAAGGAGGTTGTCCTATGAGAGCATTTGCTTACCTGTCCCAGGGTCAGGCAGGATGGGTGGAGAAAGGCGCCGCCCCCCACAGGCTTTGACGGGATCATCCGCCCCCCCTGCTGGTCTCCCCCTGCACCTCTGATGTCACAATGTGGAGTCGGCTGTCTAACCCCCGCATCGGCCACACGAGGGTCTGGGAGAGATCGTGGCTGAAGGGACCAGGTGCGTGACTTGCAGGTGGGTGCCCCCTGACCCCGACTGGCGGGCCGTCCTCCCAGCTGGTGCCCACCTGCACTGCGTGCGGGCTAATCACCGGGGAAGTGTCCAACGAGGGGACGGTCTTCTGTGGCGGTAGTCCGCATCCGTGAACTGACGCCAATGCTGCAATGATTCCCCGGGGTCTCCTGGGAGGGGGCTGCCGCGGCGGCGGATGCCGGAACACCGGCTCCTACGGCGCCCGTAGCTGGCCGACGTCCCGTGCCCTGGGGACACGGTGGCGCGGGCGTGCGCCCGGGGCCATGGCCATTGCCGCAAGTTCGGCCGGACGTATCCTGGCCATCGGCAGCCGGGTCAGTCAAGCTGGCATTGGCCCAGTTCTTACGGGCCACCGACCTGGTCAACTACAAAGAGGGGACGTCACCGGCAATCCAATCGTCACACCCACAGCAGGGCGCCGACTGCGCCGCATTCCGTGCCGGCGGCGGTCCCGACGCCCCGGGGCAGGTTGTCACCATGGTCCGCTGGGGCGGGCACCGTGGGCAATGAACTATTTTACCAATTCAGGGGGGACTTGCCCATTCAATGTGCGGTATGGCTTCGGCATGGGGGAACAAAACCATTCGGGGGCGGTGGTGAGGGGGCTGAGCCGGATGGAAAAACTCCCTGGCCCTGCTCCAATGGCCGGAGTGGACCCAGTCCACTGATCACCCCACCGGTTCCAGGAGGACTTTGCCCCAGTGCGGAACCACCTTTGCCCTCACGCGAGGACAAGCCTGAACTTCAATCACCATCATTGTCCCTCTGACCCATCATCCATTGAAAAAAGGAAGCGTCCCATGGAAAGTCTCTTGCCCAGCCAGACCGGCAGGACACCCGCCTCTGCCCCCGGGGCCTGGCACCGGCCAGCCGCCGCTGGGTATGTGCATCACCTCACGCCAACAAGCTCCACTCCAAAGGCCAGGAGACGACAAGGCCATGGCCGCTGCCCGGAACCGTTTCCTGTCGGGGGGGCTGACCCCTCCGGGATGCCCTGACCCGTCTGGCGCTGGCCTACGCACCGGACCGAGGCTCAGATCTGGACGCCGGCTGCGGAGAGGGATATTACAGCGCCGCCCTTTCCAGGCCCTGCTCCAGGCGGGAAAACACCCCAGGATGGCTGGGGGGTGGACCTCTCAAGCACGCCCTGCGCCGGGCGGCTAAGCGCCAGGGCAGCATTGGTTTGCCGTGGCCTCCGTCTATGACCTGCCGGTGGCCGACCAGCAGATCGACCTGCTGGTCAACTGCTTCCCCCTGGCCCTGGAGGAGTTTCTCCGGGTGCTGCGGCCCGGCAGGGCTCTACTGCTATGTGGTTCCCGGCGCCCGCCACCTGTGGGAGCTCAAGCAGGTGCTCTATGACACGCCTTATCCCAACGAGGAAAAAGCCCCATACCCCGGCCTTCTTACCAGGAAATTCAGGCGGTGGACGGCACCATCCATCTGCCGGATACCCGCGGGCATCTGGACCTGTTTCAAATGACCCCCGTATTTCTGGAAAACGCCCCGGCAGGGCGCCCTCCGCCTGGCTGGGCTGCCCCAGCTGGACACCACCATCTCTTTTCGGATTCGTGTTCCAGCAGGACCGCCCCTGAGGGAGCCCCGGTTCTCCATAGAAAAGCCGCACACCGCGCTGTCCTAATTGGACGGCGCGGTGTGTGGTTCCATCTCCGCCGGCTTACGAGAGCCAGCCCTGTTTTTCCAACGCCGGAACTCCCGCAGTACCAGCGCCAGGGAGAGGAGAAAGGGAGACCACTATCGGCGATGGGGGCTGCCAGCAGCGCCCCATTGAAACCAAAGGCCTGGGACAACAGCAGCGCCAGGGGAATCAGCACCACAGCCACCTGCCGGACCAAGGGAATGGCCAGAGCCTGCACACAGTCTCCCAATCCCCCTGGAAAAAGGAGGAGAGTGGCCATGTGAATCCCATAGAGGAAAAAGGCCAGCATGTAAACCCGGAAGATGTGCTGGCAGGCGTCCCAGGTACACCGGGGTCCCCTGAGACAAACAATGTGCCAATGGCGGGGGAAGAGCTGATAGACCGCGAACCAGCCCACGGACACCACCAGCGCGATGGTAGCCGCCATACGGTAGGTAGCCCGCACCCGGTCATACCGTTTGGCGCCGAAGTATAGCCGTTGATGGGCTGGGTGGCCGAGACACCCCCACAAACATGGCGTGAGCAATCTGTTTTACCTTCATCACCATGCCATAAACCAGCGCCCATCCCCGCCATGGGCGTCTGGAGCCCCATACCGGGTCATCAAGTTCATGGTCACCTGAACGGCAGCGGTCATAATCTGCGTGAAAACTGGGGATGCCAACGAAAATCCGGCCCGTGAGGGCCGCCGGTAGTTTCGCAGCCAGGCTCGGCGAATCCGCACCGACTGGAAGCCGCGCGAGACGGGCCAGGCACGAAGACCGCCGGCCGCCACCTGTCCAGCTGACGGTGATGGCACGGCCACCAGCGAAAGCCGGCACCGTGTTGACCCTAAAATCACATGCACTAAGCGGTGTATTTGGGGTTGCTTGAGGGATAATGGCCGTGAGGGCAGAGTAAAAAACTTGAGGAGAAAGGGCAGCTTTAGTGATCCCGAGGTGGCTCAAGGAGCACTTACGAAAGCCGTCTCATGGCTAACAGGACAATCTCTGCCAGGAGCGAGCAAGGGCTTCCACCGCCAGAAAACCCCTGCAGCCACCAGCAGGAGATGGAGTCACCGGTGTGGCTGGTCGGGGTCGCCTCTTGCTGCCTTGGCGAGGCTCATATTCTTGCGTCCCAGGTGGAACAATGAAATGGTCAGAGGAAGAGGCCACATTGGCAGTGACCCCACCCCTGGCAGAGCAAAGATCTGATCTAATGTTGTACAAGTGGTTGACCATCAGGGTCAGGGGCTGGCCGAGGATCAGGTACCGGCTGGCGGATCAGCCGGAGCGGCAGCGGGTTCGATGCTCAGGGGGATTCTGTTTTCCGTTGGGGTTGTTCCATCGTTCACCGCTCCCGCTGCTTCACGGCGGAAGGGCGGACGGGCGGCAAAGCCAGATACGCCCTGATGCCAGGCACCGGACTTAGCCAAGCTCGTTTGAACAACAAGGGGATGGAGGCCGCCGGCATTTTTGCCTGAACCTCTTTTCTTCTCCCATCCAGGCAACCAGCGCTGTTGGCTTCGGAATTTCACCGAGGGCATCGGCGCATGGCTCGCGGGCTGACCGCCAGTAGAAATACCTCGTTTCCGAAAGCATTTCTTTTCTGCTTTGAGGATGGCACACCTTCCCCGCCTGTGTCCGTGGAAATGCCCCCATTGCAAACCGCCGCCATTGTCGTATATGCAGCAGCACGTGGGGGCATTTCCATTGACACAGGCGAGGGAAGGTGTGCTATCCTAAAAGCAAAAGAAATGCTTTCTTCGGAAACGAGGTATTCTCTACTGGCGGTCAAAGCCCGCGAGCCATGCGCTGATTCGGTGAAATTCCGAAGCCAACAGTTGGTCTGGATGGGAGAAAGAAAGAGGTTCAGGCGTGTCGCCGGCGGCCTCCCATCCTTGTTGTCTGGAACGTGAGCTTGGGGATGGCATCCGGTGGCCCCAGGGGCGTATCCGGGTGCTTTTTGCTGCCCGTCCGCCCCGCCGTGGAAAGGAGCAGGAACGATGGAACAACCCCAACGGAAACAGAATCCCCCTGGAGACCGAACCCATTGGCGTCTGATCCGCCGGTATTCGATCCCCACAGCCCTGACCCTGATGGTCAACTACTTGTACAACATTGTGGATCAGATCTTTGTCGGCCAGGGGTGGGGGTCACGGGGATGGCCGCCACCAACGTGGCCTTTCCTCTGACCATTGTCACCATTGCCCTGGCGCTGATGATCGGGGACGGCTGCGCGGCGAATATGAGCCTCTGCCTGGGCCGCCGGCAGCAAGGGAGGCGGACCGGACCGCCAGCCATACCGTGACCCTGCTGGTGGCCGCAGGGGTTTTCCTGGCGGTGGCGAGGGAAGCCTGTTCGCCCGGCAGATTGTCCTGCTGTTCGGGGCCACGGAGACGCAGCTTTTCAGGCGTCTCTGGATTATACCCGGATCATCGTCTGGGGGGCTGCCCTTCCTGCTCTTTAGCTCTGCCCTCACGGCCATTATCCGGGCGGACGGCAACCCCAAATACACCATGAAGTGCATGATTTTAGGGGCGGTGATCAACACGGTGCTGGACCCTGTTTTCATTTTTCGGTCTGCACATGGGGTGGTGGGGGGCCGCCATTGCCACCGTCATTGGACAGGTGGCGGCCGGCGGTCTGTGCCTGGTCTATCTGCGGCGGCTTCAGTCGGTGCGGATTCGCCGGGCCTGGCTGCGTCCCAGCGGCGGCCCTCACGGGCCGGATTTTCAAGCTGGGCATCCCCAGCTTTCTCACGCAGATTATGACCGCTGCCGTTCAGGTGACCATGAACAACTTGATGACCCGGTATGGGGCCCAGACGGCCTATGGCGGGGATGTGGCGCTTTCGGTTTATGGCATGGTGATGAAGGTGTACCAGATTGCCCACGCCATGTTTGTGGGGTGTCCTCGGCCACCCAGCCCATCAACGGCTATAATTTCGGCGCCAAACGGTATGACCGGGTGCGGGCTACCTACCGTATGGCGGCGGCTTTACCATCGCGCTGGTGGTGTCCGTGGGCTGGTTCGCGGTCTATCAGCTCTTCCCCGGGCCATTGGCATTGTTTGTCTCAGGAACCCGGTGTACCTGGACGCCTGCCAGCATCTTCCGGGTTTACATGCTGGCCTTTTCCTCTATGGGATTCACATGGCCACTTCCTCCTTTTTTCCAGGGGGATTGGGAGACCCGTGCAGGCTCTGGCCATTCCCTTGGTCCGGCAGGCTGTGGTGCTGATTCCCCTGGCGCCTGTTGTCCCAGGCCTTTGGGCCAATGGGGGCGCTGCTGGCAGCCCCATCGCCGATGTGGTCTCTTTCTCCTCTCCCTGGCGCTGGTACTGCGGGAGTTCCGGCGTTGGAAAAAGGGGGGCTCTCGTAAGCCGGCGGAGATGGAACCGAACCGCACACCGCCGTCCAGTAGGGACAGCACGGTGTGCAGCTTCATGAGAACCGGGGCTCCCTCAGGGGGCGGTCAGGTGTTTTTACGTGAATCCGAAAAGAGATGGTGGTGTCCAGCTGGGGCAGCCCAGCCAGGCGGAGAACCGGGGGCGTTTTCCAGAAGGGTCATTGGAAACAGGTCAGAGATGGCCTGGGTATCCGGCAAATGGATGGGTAGCGTCCCACCGCCTGATTTCCTGGTAAGGAGGCCGGGGTATGGGGTTTCTTTTCCTCGTTGGGATTCAGGCGTGTCATAGAGCACAGCGAGGCTCCCACAGGTGGCGGCGCACGCCGGGAACCGCTTGTGGAGCCCGCGGGCCGCACCAGAGCTCACTCCAGGGCCAGCAGTTGACAGCAGAGAGAGCGAAGTCTGCTGGTCACGGCCACCAGCAGGTCATGAACGGAGGCACGGCTGCAAACTCAATGCTGCCCACCGGCGCCGCAGCACGACCGTGCGGTGCCGACCATCCTGGGTGTGTTTCCGCCTGGAGCAGGGGCCTGGAGAGGGCGGCGCTGGTGATATCCTCTCCGCGGCCGGCGTCCAGGATCTGAGCGGTCCGGTGCAGGCCCGAGCGCCAGCGGGTCAGGGCATCCCCGGAAGCGGGTCGTAGCTAGCTTTAAAACGAGCAGGAAAGCGGTTTCCGAGGCAGCGGCCATGAGGCGCAATGCGTCTCCCGGGTCTTTGGAGGTGGAGAGCTTGTTGGCGGGGAGGAAGATACACATACCCACGGCGGCTTCGGTCAAAGTGGCCCCAGGGGGCAAAGGGAGAATTGGCATCCTGCCGGTCCAGGGGCTGGGCGCAGAGGGGGGCGCAAGAGACTTTCCATGGGATCGCTTCCTTTTTCAATGGATGAGATGGGTCAGAGGGACACGATGGTCTTGACCAGTTCAGGGGGCTTGTCCCTCATGAGGGCAAAGGCGGTCTCCACCTGGGGCAGTCCCTGGAACCGGATGGGTGATCAGGGACCGGGTCCACCCGGCCGTGTATTGGAGCAGGGGGCCAGGAGCTTTTCCATCCGGGCCCCCCCGGGGCACTCACCGCCCCGAATGGTTTTGTTCCCCCATGCCGAAGAAGCCATACCGCACATGGGAATGGGCAAGTCCCCCTGGGTTTGGTAAAAATAGTTCACATTGCCCCGGTGCCGCCCCAGCGGACCATGGTGACAGCCTGCCCCCAGGGCGTCGGGACCGCCGCCGGCACAGATGCAGCAGTCGGCGCCCTGCTTGTGGGTGAGCAGGTGGATTTGCCGGGTGACGTCCCCCTCTTTGTAGTTGACCAGGTCGGTGGCCCCGTAGAACTGGGCCAATGCCCAGCCCGGGCTGGCCGGCTGCCGATGGCCAGGATGCGTCCGGCCCCCCTTTGCCCCCGGCAATGGCCATAAGCCCCACAGGCCCCACGCCCATGACCACCACCGTGTCCCCTCGGGCTGGACGTCGGCCAGCTGGGCGCCGTAGAGGCCGGTGTTCAGCATGTCCGCCGCCATGACAGCCCTCCCCCAGGAGACCCCGGGGAATCCGTGCGGCATTGGCGTCAGGTCACGGATGCGGACGTACTCGGCCAGAAGACCGTCTCTCCGTTGGACAGCTTCTGCCCGGTGATTAGCCCCGCGCAGTGCTGGTGGGCGCCCAGCTGGGAGGGACGGTCCGCCAGTCGGGGGTCACAGGGGCACCACCACGATCTCTCCCACCTGGAAGTCACGCACCTGGTCCCTACGGCCACGATCTCTCCCAGACCCTCGTGGCCCAGGGATGCGGTGGGGGGCCCAGACAGCCGACTCTCCATTGTGGACATCAGAGGCAGGGGAGACCAGCAGGGGCGGATGATCCCGTCAAAGCCTGTGGCCTGGGGCGGCGCCTTCTCCACCCATCCTGCCTGACCCTGGGACAGGTAAGCAAATGCTCTCATAGGGACAACCTCCTTTGGGGCGCGATCCCGGCGTTGGATGGCCGATTTTTACCAGTGTAGCACGGAGTGGGGGCCTGGGGCGCAAGGGCGGAGACGGGCTTTGACTTGTGTTTTCCCCAAATTATGATATAATGAGGACCCGCCGCAGGGGAGAAAGGCGATTCTTGTCCGGGGACGGAGGGGCCGCCTTCTGCCGTGCACTGTGTCAAGAGACAGACCACCGGCGCTGTGCCGGAGAAAGGAGGACACGCTGCAGAACTCATAGCCCGTTTGGGCGTGGTTTTCTCCTGGCGACCAGGTCCGGGCCGCGGTGGAAAACGTGGACACCGGCGCGGCGCTGGGCACCCGTGATGCGATTCTGCCTGTGGCCTGCGGGATTCTGCCGGGTGGTGGCGATTGGTATGCGCCATTATTACGATCTGTCCCGCTGTATCCCTGTTCCGGGGAGCCCGGAAAGGAAACATCTGGTGGCTCTGGGAGATGGGACCCGTCTGGACAGCCTGTGCCATTGGGAGAACATATATTGGGGCGATGGGCGGATCGGTCTGGATTTTCCACGTCTCCCGCAGCCAAAGCCTGCGGGACGACCGAAGGGGAGCTGAAGCTCCAGCCTGCAGACCGAACGGAACCCGACTCAACGAAATTACTTTACCGTGCCGGTGAGACGTCGTGACTTGGGCGGCATCGGCCTGGTTCTACGCCATCAGCGAGAAGAGGGAGGGCAGGGCAGGCGACGTGATGCGCTGGGGGCTGAGCCTAGGGATACCTGACCGTTTCCAAATCATGATGGCAGTGCAGTGCCCGACCGGGAAAACTGAGAGATACTTGCGATCACGGGGGTGACGCTTTGGCATTCTCATGGCGGCCATGTGGGGGGAACCTATCTGCTCACGACGCTAGCGAAGCGAAGAACGACGCTTTGAGGCGAGAGACCATCGCCTTTCTGTGTACACCATTTCACTTTGCCGTGACGGCCTATTCCGGAGGCCCTGCTGACCCGAACCCCATCTATTGATCGCGGGCATCGCGGTGTTTCTGGTGCTGGCCTGCTGCTGCGGACACAAAGTCCACGGTGTCCCTGCGCTGGCCGGTGGCCGTGTTTACCTGCTGCTGATTTTTCAATGTGTGGTGCTGAGCTCCCCGGATTTTTTTTCAGGGGCCAGAGCTGGGTTCCCTTGGCCCCATTGGTTCAACCCTCGGGTTTGTGAAGATTGCCTTTATTTTTTACCGGCGCTGCCACGCTGGACGGCTTTGTTTCCGGCGAGCACGATTTTTGCAATGCCTTCTGCGGCTGCCGTAGGATGCCTGGCCTTGATAAGTGACTTTGGCACGGCGCTGATGCTTCTTTGTGGCCCTGCTGGTCATGCCCTTTCTCCGGTCTGGGGAGCCTGAGCTTCATGGCCACGGCGGCGGGGGGCGAGGCGGCTGGACAGTTCTCCGGTTTAAGCCCCTACATTGCCAACCGTTTGGGGCCTGGCGGCACGCGGGACACCGCGGACTCCGGCGGCTCCAACGAACCACCATGTCGGCCATTGCCAGCGGCGGCCTCTTTGGCAAGGGAACTGGGGAGGATGCCTTCCTGAAGAGCTTTTCGGCGCGGCCAACACGGACTGGTCTTTGGGGTCATCAGTGAACTTGGAGTTTGGCCTGATTCTGGCCCTGTGCACGGTGTTTATTTTGCTGGTACTGGTGCTCTATGCCACGTTGTGCCGCCTGGCCAGTCCAGCTATTATGTCATCGCGAGCCATTCACCGCCGCCATGCTGGTCAGGCGACCCTGAATATTGCTGGGTGCGGTGAGATATACCCCCTGACCGGTGTGACCCTGCCCTTTGTCTCTGTGGGCACGCTCCAGCATGATCTCCTACTTTGGGGAGCTGGCCTTTTTGAAGGCGGCGGACACCCGGCTTTAATGCCAGCTTTACCCTGAAGCTTCCGCCCAAACGCATCCGGGGGTTGGGATTTCGGACGCGGACGGATACGATGACCGGTAAAGCGGCTGGTATGACGACTTACGAGGATGCCTATGAGGACATGGGCCTTGACGGATACGAGGACCTTGATAGGAACTACGGCAATTGCGAGAGACTGGACTGCGGAGGACCGGGGCGACTCCGGAGGAGGACCTGATCGACGGCCTGGTGGCCGGAAGGGAGGACGCGGCCGATCCCCACCGGCCTGCAGACGGGGGATGAAGGCTTTTTGGGTCGAAGCGGCGACTCAGGCGGCGGACGATATCGCTGAATTGCTGGCCGGGGCGCTGGCCGCCGGTGCTGTTCTTTACGCTTCCAGCTGATCCGGAAGGGCAATGACTGGGTGGGCTTTGCTGCGGCACCCGTACTTCCGCGATTCCGGCGCCATCTATGATAGAAACGGTGTCCTCCTCTACGACGGGCAGACCAAAAAGCTATGCGGAAAACCAGGCTACCCTGGGTGTCCACCCTTCACCTGGTGGGGGACCCGAATTCAAACCTCCTCTGCGCTCGGTGCTGCCGGCCCGCCGGCCGACAGGCTATAATTCATGTCACCAGGCACCTCCCTGGGCGCCATGACGTGACCCACCACCATTGATGCGCCTCAACGAGACGGCCTACGCCGCCTCAACGGACGCAAAGGGGTGGTGGCGGTGCATGACTTTCATACCACGGAGACCTGCTGTTGGTGTGAGCTCCCTCCCATGACCCCAAATAATCCCCCTTCGGACATCAACGAGAACCCTGCCTATGAGGGGGGTGTATTTGAATCGGTTCTTTTTCCAGCACCTATCCCCCCGGCTCGGTCTTTAAGCTGGTGACCACGGCGGCGGCCATTGAGAAGACCCCTAGTTCCGCTTATACCTGCACTGGCAGCCCTGGAAGTGGGACGGAGATGTCATCACCTGTCCCTATGCCCACGGCGAGGTATGAGACATCAAGCAGTGTCTGGCCACCTCCTGCAATGGGGCCTAACAGCCATGGGCTGGGGGGCAAGACCTGGGGAGAGTAAAGCTGGGCAGGCACGGAACTGCTGGATTCCGGCAGGGGTGCGACATCACGCCACCGCCAAAGGCTTTGGCTTAGGAGATGGAGAAGCGCAGCCTTTTGGGCTGGTCGGGTGTGGGGCAGGACAAAGACCTGGTCAGCCCCGTATGCTGGCCTTTATGGGGGGGCATTGCCAATGACGGCGGCGGTGGTGCCCAAGCTGAGGGGGGTGGGCCGAGGGAGACCATCACTTGGGAACGTCCATTCCGGCGGCCTTTCCCGACGGCAAGGACACCTATTCCATCTATGGAGAGGAGACACCGGCAGCTGAAAGATGATGCTTGCGGCACAATGTGACCCAACCAGTG
>VOFK01004088.1_pt1 | contig 29642 bp, 53 predicted proteins | sample 5384121 | NCBI WGS metagenome assembly VOFK01 (sample SAMN12384730, study PRJNA508395) | human gut metagenome | isolation source: healthy gut J | host: Homo sapiens | reverse complement strand
TAGTGTAGAAAAACGTGCATTTCTCATTGAGATTTGCACGTTTCTCTTCCTAAAAAGTATTTCTTTTAAAATTATCATTAGTCTTTATATTTTTTGATTAACTCCCAATAGTAGTGTGTCCAATTGCTTCGGATAATTCTTTTCTTGCTTTATCAGGATTAGAAAAAGCATATCTTAATTGTAAAGTTGTATAACCATGAAGCATACCTGTTACCATGTTTAAAATTTCAGTGGTCTTATTGGATTAAAAAGCCACATGAGCAAATAAGTGTTTTTAAGTAAAGATAGATATTAATCATTAAAAATGATTGCTGTTTCCTCTGTTCCATTCCAACTAGCCCATTGAATTATTTCATAAACACCGGGATGTTCAATCATATATTAAGATATTCAACTGCCACTAATTTTAATGCTGAATCCCCTGTCTTACCGATTCTGCACGAATCATTTTTTCATTCATAGTACGCATACCACTATGTGCTGCTATCTCCCTAAGAAGTTCATCAAACTTCCTATATGATTATATAAGGAGGGACGAATCCTAAATTTTCAGCAATAGCTTTCAAAGAAACATTATGAAGTCCATTTCTATCAGCCATATCAGAAGCAGTTTTTATAACTTCGGCTTTTGTAACTCGCATATATTCATTTTCCTCCTCTTTCTACACATCATTTACTTCATTTTTAAGTAATCAAATTAATGAAAGTCAATAATTTGAATTAGAGAAAAATGAACTCTTGTATTGACAAACAGTCTTATAATATTTAAAATTACTAATGTAATTAGTTTTTACACTATTTAAATTAGTTTGCGAAAGGAAAATACAAATATGTGTACAAGATTTGTGTATAATGGAAAAGAAACCATTGTTGGGTTCAATTTTGATATTGACCTTTCTGAATGGGAACATACTGTAATTGCCGAAAAAGACCGTTTTTTATAGGGATAAAAAAAATGTCCGATAATAAGTACCACTCTTTTCACGGAATCAATAGAAATGGGAATGTTGGCACATTGTTGTATGTACATGGAAATGACAATGCACAATTTTGCGGTAATGAATCATGCTATCCAATAGCTGATTTGACAGAAAACTTTATAAAAGGCAATCTCTCTTTTTGACGATTCATTGGAAATAGTGAAAAAAAAAAAAATTACTTTATGCACCTGACACTACTATGCAGGCTATGTTTTCGGATAGAAATGGGCGTGTTCTCATTATTGAACCGGGGATTGGGTATCGCTTGGAAAAAAGAAAAATATTCATTAATAACAAATTACTCCATTTTAAAACCAGAATTGACTAATCCATATGTTTTATCTGGGGATAACAGATATGAAAAAGGCAAAGGATTTACTGCAAGGATATGGAGAAAACTTCTCTATTTCCAACGCCTTTGATGTACTTAGGTCAGTACGTCAGGAAGGACTTTGGGCAACCAGAGTTTTTTATATATTCCGTTGCTAAAAATAAGGTATATTATGTGTTGAACAATGATTTCAAAAATATTGCAGAGTATCAATTCTAATATCACTGCAATTATAAACAAAAAAAGTGGAGGTTTTACATTTCCCCACTTCCTTAGATTTGACAATACCATCTGCAACGCTTTCCATAATAACAAGGTCAGCGTCTGTGAAATTGTCTATTTTGCTTTTCAAGCTGTCTTCGTCTGCTGCTTTTGCCAGACTATCAGAGGATAAAAAAGAACTCATCCACTGATACATTCAGCAGAGATACAAGGTCGTAAAGCACCTGTAAACTTGGGTGCTGCCCTTTATTCTCAATATTGGTTAAATAGCGTGGGTCAATTTCAATCATTGCTCCCACCTGTTCACGGGTCAAACCCTGTTTTTTGCGGGCTTCTTTTATGGCAAGCCCAAACGCCCTGAAATCATATTTATCTTCTTTTTACGCATAATACACCACCTCTGTACATTTTACTGTTCCTGTTGTAATAGTGACAGGTATAGAAAAAAACGTATTGTATAGTTGTACAGTTCCTATTATGCGTATCAAAGATAAAACTATGCTGCCGAAACGGAAATAAAAAAACCGTTATTTGGCAGTACACTTTTCCTTGCGTCAAAATCTCATAAATCTTTCCAGACGACGGTTTGACAAAAGCCGCCGTCTTTCTTTTTTTTTTCCAGAAATATATGGAGGTTGTATTAAAGTCAGCTTTTTTTTAGGCTCCGGCGGCTTACAGGAGGAAGCCGCTATGCAAAATATTTTTTTCTTAAATATATCTACATTCGGTAAACCGTTAAAAAAAAAGCCATCTACCTACACTAGAAAATTCTGACCCTCAATGTGGTTTTTCAGAATACATAGAAAGAACTATCAAAGCACACAAACAGAAATATCGTCTGTTTGCGTGCTTTTTTAGTTGGAAGAAAAAGTTTTTAAATTTTTCTTCTCAAAACGCAACTGCACCCCCTGTCCTGTCGGGACTAAGAGCGAAAAGGGGGAAAGAAGCAGAAATTCCTATCAACTCGCTCCCTTTCAAGGCTGGAAAGGGGGGTGAGCAATAATGAAGCCATCTGAATTTCAGACAACCATAGAGAACCAGTTTGATTATATCTGTAAAATTGCTATGGAGGATGAACGCAAAGACTATCTCAAAGCGTTGTCCAGACAGTGTAAACGGGAAACCCTGTTCTGTGATATGGACGATTACACCGTCAATCTGTTTTCTTCCGAAGACACCTATCCCTCCCATTTCCATACTTTTGAAATGGATGGATTTACTGTCCGCATTGAAAACAGCCTATTAGCAGAAGCATTAGAAAATCTGGATGGAAAGAAACGTGACGTTATCCTGCGATATTATTTTCTTGGATTTGACGATACGGAAATCTCAAAAATTCTGGAAGTCAACCGTTCTACCATCCAGAGAAGAAGACACGCCGGACTGGAATTTATCAAAAAATTTATGGAGGACGAAGCATGACAGCAAAAAGCACCCTATGATTCCGTTTCCTGTGATTGTCAGGGCTGCGGACGGCGATATTGAAGCAGTCAACCAGATTGTACGCCATTACAGCGGTTTTATTGCCAGCCGTGCCATGCGTCCCATGAAAGACGAATATGGGAATACCCACATGGTTGTAGATGAAACCCCTACGCCGCCGGATGGAAACACGTCTGATTTGCAAAGATTTTATCTTTTGAAATCAGGGAACCAAACTAGAAATAACGCTCGCCTGTGGAAGCGTGGACAAACCCATGCTTCCCAGACAGAGCTTGCCAGTCTATTAAAGTGCATTATCACCAGTGCATTTTAACAGGCTAACAAAGCCGGATTGTTCCTTGAAAAAGAAAGCGTCTAATCAACGCAGCATAAAGCAGCCGAATACGTTTCGATAGAAAGAGAGCCGTTGGGCTGGCACGCCGTAACCCACCAAAGGAGGGATGAAACCGGATAGCGATTCCTGCCAGCGTTCCATAAGCAGCTTACCGCAGAGCTGCCGCCATGACCTTTCTATCGTGATAATGATACTTCCGTACAGCCTTAGTCCGTGTGATGATGTAGCACCGCTGGCAAAGGGTACGGCTGGATGAGAACCATGCAGGGGTGAGATTCCCATGAGCTTTAGCGAAAGCTGTTCGGCTTGCTTATATACTATTTTGAATTAGAATTTTTCATTCAAAAAATCAAATAACTATTTGCAGGAAATACAATCTTAATATTACTTTTGCCACAAAATCTGATATAATATAGACAGATATTGAGGGTTCCATATCTGGTCTATGGAAAGGAGGAATATGATTACAGTAACAAAAAAAAGACTTAATAGAACTGGGTTATGGAACTTCATTCGCAGCAGACATCATAAGAGAAGCAAAAAAACTTATGATTTCAAAAGGGCATACCTACTATCAGTCACGCAAACTGGACAGGGTTCCCAGAGAAGCTGTGGAAGAATTGCTAGGGATTACTTTTTACTGATAAATCAAACTGATTGTACTTCTTGCACATTTATGTAAGGAGTGAAATCATGGCAAAAGACCCTATTAAGAAAGCAGAAAACGGAACTTATTATTTTAGAGCAAACTTAGGTTTTCATCCGATTACCGGAAAACAGATTCAGAAATACAAAAGTGGATTCAAGACAAAAAAGAAGCCAGAGAAGCATATTCAAAACTTATGCTGAACGACATCCACAGAAGAATTAACAGAAAAGAAACAGCAGCTATCTTTTCAACAGTTTATTGAGGAAACTTATCTTCCTTGGTATAAAAAACACAAGTAAAGGAAAGCACCTATCTGAACCGCCGTTCTACCATTCAGAAGCATTTTTCATACTTTTACAAAATGACGGTGGATGAGAGAGAACCCATTAACGTCCAGAACTGGCAGCTTGAACTCGCAAAAAGAATTTAGTCCAAACTATATCCGTATTGTACAGGGTATGCTCTCCATTGCCTTTGACAGAGCAGTTGTTCTCGGTCTTGCAAAGAAAAATCCGTCACGAATGATAGGAAACATCAAGAGCAAGAAAACAAAAGTGGATTTTTGGACACTGGATGAATTTCAAAAGGTAATTTCCCTGCTCTACAAGGGAGATTATTACGAACATTACCTTTTCATTTCATACTGGCTCCTGTTTATGACCGGAATGAGAATCGGAGAAGCCGCAGCCCTGCAATGGTCGGACATCAACTTTGAAACCGGACTTTTAAGTATAACAAAAACGCTGTACTATAAAACAATGGACGAATACAAATTTGTGGAGCCAAAGACACAAGCCAGTATTCGCACTATCTATATTGACACAGATACCATCAAAGAATTGAAAGCATGGCAGGAAGTACAGCAAAAAGGTTTTAAAGGGCTGCGACCTTGTACTAAGCTACAATGGGATTCCCACCAGTAAGCACACCCCCTCCCACGGGCATTAGAAAACTTGCTGGATTGGCAGGCGTACACCGTATCAAGATTCATGCACTCAGACATTCCCATGCTTCCCTGCTCATCAGTATGGGTGAAAATCCTTTATTGATTAAAGAACGTCTGGGGCATGAAAAGATACAGACTACGTTAGGAACCTATGGACATTTATATCCCAACACCAACGTGGAAGTTGCCAAAAAATTAACTGGTGTTCTCACTTATACTCCGGCAACAACCAGTGTTGCCGATTACACCAGCAATCAGCATACAGCAATCTATCACAGAGCAGTTGAATAAAAAAATGCAATCAAAATGCAATTCTAAAAGGAAAGAGCCTCAAAACCCTTGAAAATAAAGGCTTTGAAGCTCTGCTCCAACTATTCAAACTCAATCGTCCCAGGCGGCTTACTGGTAATATCATAGAAGCAGCGGTTTACCCCCTTCACTTCATTGATAATCCTGCTCATAACTCTCTGTAACACCTCGAACGGTATATTGGCAGCTTCCGCTGTCATGAAATCGACCGTATTGACCGCGCGCAGTGCAACCGCGTAATCGTACGTTCTCTCATCGCCCATGACACCTACGCTTCGCATATTGGTGAGCGCGGCAAAATACTGGTTTGGCATCCACTCCGGTGCCTCTCCATGCTTTTGCGGTATTCTCTACCGCGGCATCCACTTCCTCACGGTAAATGTAATCGGCATCCTGCACGATACGAACCTTCTCTGCAGTTACCTCACCGATAATACGGATAACCAAGTCCCATCCTGGAATGGCTGACGGAAGACAAGTTTCTCCGGGATGCCAAGCTCCAGACCCGCTTTGCGGACTTCATCTTTGAAGAGGTTACGCAGCGGCTCGATGATTTCCTTGAAATCCACATAATCCGGAAGTCCGCCGACGTTGTGGTGCGACTTGATAACTGCGGATTCCCCGCCAAGTCCACTCTCCACGACGTCCGGATAGATGGTTCCCTGCGCCAGGAAATCCACCGCACCGATCTTCTTCGCCTCTTCCTCAAAAATACGGATAAATTCTTCTCCGATAATTTTACGTTTTTTCTCCGGTTCTGTCACACCGGCAAGTTTTCCATAATAACGCTCCTGCGCGTTGACACGGATAAAGTTCAGGTCAAACTGTCCGTTTGATCCGAAAACTTCCTCAACCTCGTCTCCCTTCGTTCTTTCGAGCAGACCGTGATCGACGAATACGCAGGTAAGCTGCTTTCCAATTGCTCTGGAAAGAAGTCCTGCTGCAACAGAAGAATCCACACCTCCGGATAATGCAAGGAGAACCTTTCCATCACCGACTTTTTCACGGATCTCTTTGATTGTATGCTCCACGAAAGAATCCATGCGCCAGGTGCCGGCACATCCACAGATATTTCTTACAAAGTTATGAAGCATCTTGCTTCCCTCTACGGTATGCAGTACTTCCGGATGGAACTGGATTGCATAAAGTTTTTTCTCTCCGGGTTTTCATCTGCCGCTACCGGACAGTCAGCAGTATGTGCTACCACCTGAAATCCCGGTGCCGGCTTGGAAATATAATCAAAATGACTCATCCAGCAGATGGTAGATCCTTCTGCCGAATCCGTTGCCACTCCCTCAAAAAGCGGAGAAGACTTGTCCACGAACACTTCCGTTTTTCCGTACTCACGTACCGGTGCCTTTTCTACTTTTCCACCGAGGATATGATTCATCAACTGCGCACCATAGCACAGACCGAGAACCGGGATGCCAAGTTCAAATAATTCTTTCGTGTATGTTGGGGAATCTGCCTCATAGCAGCTGTTCGGGCCGCCGGTAAGGATAATTCCCTTCGGATTCATCGCCTTGATCTGCTCGATGTCTGTACGGTAGGAATAGATCTCACAGTAAACATTGCACTCGCGGACGCGACGTGCAACCAGCTGATTGTACTGACCACCGAAGTCAATGACGATGACTTTCTCCTGATCCATATTGTGTTTCCTCCTGTTTTCTAAAATGCATTTTTTTGCATTTATGTGGTGCATTTTTCAAAAGTACACCATTTTTCTACCATTATAATAAAGCCCCTGTGATTTTACAAGTCACAACCTCACGTTTTCTCGTAAAATGCAATCACATCCGCGTAAACTTTTTCATTTTCTTTTTCATTTAGTATTTCATGACGCATATGCGGATAGGTAATTGTGGAAATATTGGAAAAACCTGCCTGTTTCAGCGTGTCCACACTGTCTTTGGCACCTTTTTCATACCCGGTGCACGGATCTTCGCTGCCGCGGATCATCAGAATCGGTAATGTCTCATTTACGTCCCGGTAATTTGACACCTGATGCATGGCAGTTGTCAGCATATACAGATCGTGAAAAAGCGGAGACGCTAAATCCATGCCCGCAATACGGACCTTTCAGATATGCCTGTACCACCTGCTCATCGGAACAGATCCAGTCCACTTCGGTTTTGCATGTTTTATCTGCTTATTGAAATTTCCCACCGACAGTTGCTGCACCAGCTTGGAATGATACATCGGTCCACGCGCCCTTGTGAGCAGATTTGTCAGGAAAAACCCTATGCGGATAATCTGTGTTCCCGGATAATTCGGGAATCCGCTCAGTACCACCTTTGCGTAACTGTGTGACTGGGTACAAAGCAGATTCCTTGCAATGATGGTTCCCATGGAATGTGCAAAAATCATCACCTTTTCCGTTTGAAACCGCTCCCTGATATATGCCGTGATCTGTACCTGATCCGACAACAGATAACGGTCACCGTCTTTTTTCTTTAAAGAACCCCAGCTTTGGAGCATGTTCCCCATGCCCCCGCATGTCCGATGTCACCACCGTAAATCCCACCTGCCACAGCTGTTCAGCGAAAGCCTCATAACGCTCCTTATGTTCCTCCATCCCATGAATGATCTGAATGTATCCCCGCGGATGCTCACGTTCAAATACCGCCAGACTCAGCGCGTAACCGTCGGACGCTTTCAATACTATATTTTCCATTTATATCCACTTCTGCGTTCGTACTTTTAAAACCAGTCCACATTTGTTCCATGTTCCAACTGTTCCGGTGTCATCAAAGACACGGCATCGATAAACCAGTTGCGAAATGTCATCGTCCCTCTTTTGCGCGGTCATTTCTTTCGCCGCAAGTTCTCCTGCAATGCCAGTAAACGCACAGCATGCCACTGCACTCTCCACCGAATTTTCCGCACTTAAAAAGCACCAAGCATCACGGTGGACATACAGCCGCTTCCCCGTAATCCTTGCCATCATCGGGCTTCCATTATGACACCGGTAGACGCAGCTTCCATCCGTGATCAGATCAGCTTCTCCGGATGCGACAAGAATCATCTGATTTTCCTTTGCATATTGCTTCATCAACTCCGGCAAATCCGTTTCTTCTGCTTCCGCCAGCGCATCCTCGGCTGCATCCACCCCGGTAACCGTTCCACAGTTGTGCAGCAATGCCTGTATTTCCGAATAATTTCCCCGGATACAGGTCGGATGGATTATTTTCATCAACTCCAGACATTTTTTCACGCCGATAGGAAGACCCCGACACCCCGACCGGATCAATCACGATCGGATGTCCCAGCGCATGCGCCCGCTTTCCGGCAGTCTTCATCGCCTCATAATCCGAGATGGCCCCGAAATTACAGATCAGTGACGCTGTACCTGCCGTGATCTCTTCCACCTCACAGGGATGGTGTGCCATCGTTGGTGACGCGCCTGCCGCCAGAAGGATATTCGCACAATCGTTGACCGTCACGGCATTTGTGATACAGTGGATAATCGGACGTTTCTGTTGTATTTTCTCATAAATTTCCACCACTTTTTCCCCGGAAAATTTCATCACAGTTTCTCCCGTCTTTGTATTTCACCGTCCAGAATTCCTGCCTTTTTCATTGGAATGGTCACGATAATTGCAATGATCGTACCACCACAGGTACTGATCAAAAACGGCACTACAAATGTAAACAATGCCGCTGCTTTATTCCCCATAATCAGATACGCAATCGGATAAGAAAGCATTCCACCGATGATACCGGTTCCAAACACTTCTCCCACGTATGCAAACGGAAGCTTTTTCCCATACTGGTAAAGCAGTCCTGCAAGCAGTGCACCACACATACTTCCCGGAAATGCCAGTGGGCTGCCAAGCCCTGTCAGATTACGGATCAATGCCGCCGTAAAAAGCCTGTGCCAGCGCCCACCATGGTCTGACCGTTACCGCGCACAGTACATTCACCAGATGCTGTACCGGCGCACATTTTGAGCCCAATACCGGGAAAGAAAACATACCCCCGACCACAGCCACCGCCGTAAAAAGTGCCGTCAACGTCAATTTTTTATCTGCAGATGATTCTTCATTTTACTTTTTTTACTCTCTTTTGTTCCCTTTATATGATCTGTTCTACAAGTTCTCCAAGATGCCGAGTGCCTGTCTCAATATCCTCGCAGGCAAAAATGCCGCTGACAACTGCGACACCCGCGATGCCTCTGCCTTTTAACTGCAAAACATTCTCTGCCGTAATTCCCCCGATTGCCACAACCGGAATCTTTACGCTGTGACAGATTTCTTCCAGCAGTTCATGTTTCATCGGAATGGCATCCTTTTTGGGTTGTAGAGCCAAACACAGCACCACTTCCCAGATAATCAGCGCCTCCCGCTTCTGCGGCTTTCGCCTGTTCCACGGTTTTTTGCCGTCACACCAATGATTTTATCCGGTCCGAGAATCTCACGCGCATGCGCCAGTTCCATATCGGACTGTCCGATATGAACCCCGTCTGCGCCGACTTTTTGCCGTCAGTTCCACATCATCATCCAGAATGAGTTTCACCCGTAACGATGGCAAAGTTCCAGCAATTCTTCTGCCTCCTTCTGCACATCCGCTTCCGGAAGTTCCTTCTCCCGCAGCTGTACCAGAGTGGCGCCACCTTCCAGTGCTTTCTCTACCTGCTCATATAATGTTTCATTGCCCAGCCAGGTGCGGTCGGTCACCGCATAAAGGCGGAGCTGTTCTTTTTTCATATTATTCACTGTTTTTTCCTCCTGCATGTTATCCCATTATAACACGCACGACAGGAGAAAATCTATACTGCATGCAAATGTGCATATTTTTCCTTTGTTGCCATTCCTCCGCGGATATGACGTTCGGATTTATTCACATCAATAATCTTGCGGGTTTCTGCCGCAAGTGCCGGATTCACCTGGCACAGCCGATCCGTGATATCCTTTGTGAACGGTCGATTTTTGAAATCCCGTAATGTTTGGCAGCCTGCCGCACAGTTGCCTTATGTTCAATGATATAGTTTGCGATTTCCACGGCTCTTTCTTCAAATATAAGCTTTCAAAAAAAACCCCTGCATTCCTGTGTTTGTACAGTTTATGCAAGGATATGTTTGCTTATTACTTACTTTCTGACTTACTTCCCACAAAGACTCTTCTGTCACAACCTGTCCCACAACAGTTCCATCGGGTTTGACTCCAAAATAAAAGTTTCCTTTTCAATACCAAGATTCAAATCAACATCTGCCTTCAACGCATATAATCAAATTATATACTGCTTATAATGATATGAGGTCATATAAAGCAAATATTCTTGTCTATGTCCCATGACGAACTGAATAGAGGACATATGGCAAAAAAAAATAGCCGTCCATGTCCCATGACGAACTAAATAGAGGACATATGATAAAAAAGTGCTCATTTATGTCCCATTAAACAGGCCCTGTGGGACTTTTTCATGCGCTTTTTATACATATGTCCTTTTACCAACTTCTCCTGGGATTTTTCAATGCACTTTCTCTACATATGTCCCTCCGGCAACTTTCACCGAGACTTTCTGGCTTACTTTTTTCTCTATATGTCCCCAAAAACACAAGGAAACGCGCACGAAAAAGGGAATGTTCCACACACGGAAACATTCCCTCTTTCATTTATGTATTTATTTTTCCAGTTTTGTCAGTTCATTGCTGTCCACATCCGCCGCATGACCGCCCTCATTATGGCTTGCTGATCCGTTCTCAAACCACCATGCCACACCTGCGGCCAACACAACAACTGCTACTACAACTACGATAATGACTTTTTTCTAACATGAAATTTTCCTCCTGAACTCTTTGAAAATGGTCGCTTATTTCAAAGAGTCAGAAGCTTTTTCCCCATCCTGCCAGTGTATGTATGCCATGATCCACGCATGGCTGCGCACAAATATGTTTTCGATACGGCAGGATGCCAGATAAATCCGGGTAGCATTCCCGGCAAATCCGCTTGCAAGTCCTGCCCACAAAAATGACGTTGCGTTCTGCATTCAGCCGCGTGATCCGTGCACTGACGGTCGAGACGCGCCTGTTCGGACTGTGTCAGTTCGGAACGCCCGAGGATATCAAGGAAGGGAACCCTGCTGCCGCTCCATCGTATGTACCGCAAGATGATCCGGCTCCGCCTGCGTGATATCGTGCATGTTTTGTACACCATAGCCCTGCTGCAAAGCGAAAAAACATATCACTATCGCCAAAAAGATGCCTATCCACTGGTCAACTCCTTGGGCAATTTCTGATCTGCCCCATCGCATCCGGCTCTTTTTTGTATCCGCATGATTCCCTCCTTTCCCGGTGCCTGCCCGTGTTATGTAATCGCTGCTACTTTGTCAGGCCGGCTTTTTCCGAAGCATGGAATACAGCCATTTGCCCTCATCACTCAAATCGCTTTTTCTTAAAACCGCTGACTTTTTGAACAACTGCTTTTTTAATAATCGAAGAAGATTCCTGTTTGTTTGACAGATTCCATGCAATGTAGCTGACGCCATATTCATCCATCGTCTGTACCCAGCGGTTTGCTTCTTCTTTGGCAATCGCTCCATTTCCGGAAGCGTCACAGATTCCATACTCTGTAACAAATACCGGAAGCCCTTTGTTGATGGCTGCGGTCATTTTATTGCGCAGGTCTGCCTTGTGGGTAGCCGCATAAAAATGCAGTGCATACATAAGATTCTCCCCCTTTGATCGGGTCTGCCGCTGCCTGATCCACATCCTGTGACCAGGTTGGCGTTCCCACAACGATCACCGCTTTTTTATCATTTTCACGGATGGTAGAAATCACGCTTTTCGCATAAGACTTGATCTCTTTCCAGCTTGTTCCGTTGTTCGGCTCGTTGCAGATCTCATAAATCACATTGTTGTAACCTTTTTAATTCCTTTGACATCTCCTTGAAAAAGGCTTTTGCTTCTTTTTTGGGAATTTGGATTGCCATCACTTAAGATGTGCCAGTCCACAATCACATACATCTTGTGTTTCTTTTTTGCCAGCTTTACACCTTTTTTTTATGAGTTTCTTTAAATCACTGCGGTTCTTTGCATCTCCGCTGCAGTAGCCGTTATATTCTTCGGTATACATCGCCAGTCGCACGACATTTGCCCCCATTTGTCATGCAGCTGGGCAAAACACTTGTCGTTGACATACTGCGGATACCAGCTCAATCCATGTGCTGACCCCGCGAAGCTGTACTTCATGCCCCTTTTTGTCCACAAGTTTTGTTCCTTTGACGTGCAGTCTGCCTGCCGATGCATCATAATACGTTGTTTTTAGCTTCTGTCATTTGAAATCCCCCTGTCATACACAATCCAAGTGCAAACGCACACAGCAGTGCGAGTACACGCAGAACTTTTGTTTTTTTATGAAATAAATACATGTTTCATACCACCCTTCTCCAACGGGAACAGGCGGCTCCACGTTCCATTGAACCGCTGCAAACATTCTTAATCAATCGCTGTAACCTTGTAATCTTTCTCTTCTACTGTTTTCTTTAATACATCATCTGCCACTTCCGAGGACAAGGTCACAACAGCAGTGCCAGCCTCATGGCTGACTTCTGCGGATGTCACCTCCGGAAGTGCCTCAAGTGCTTTCTTTACCGTTGCCTCACAGTGTCCACACATCATTCCTTCAATATGCATTGTCTTTGTCATTACTTTTTCCTCACTTTCGCTTGTTTTTATTTCTACCGGTTCTGCTGCCGGTGCAGCATCTTTATTTGCTTTTCCATGTACGGAAAACAGGTTCAGCCATGCGTTGGTCACGACACAAAAGCTGGATAAGCTCATGGCTGCCGCGCCAAACATTGGATTTAATTTCCACCCAAATATAGGGATACCACACTCCGGCTGCAAGTGGAATCCCTATTACATTATAAAAGAATGCCCAGAACAGATTTTCATGGATGTTCCGCAGCGTTGCCCGGCTTAGGCGGATGGCCGCCGGAACATCCCGCAGACGGCTCTTAACCAGGACAACGGATGCCGCATCGATTGCCACATCGGTTCCGGCACCGATGGCGATTCCGGTATCTGCTCGTGTCAGTGCCGGGGCATCGTTGATTCCGTCTCCGACCATGGCTACTTTGCCCTGTTCCTTCAGCTTACGGATCTCTGCCTCTTTACCTTCCGGCAGTACACCGGCTATGACTTCGTCCACTCCTGCCTGTGCACCGATGGCTTTTTGCTGTGCGCTCGTTATCTCCGGTCAGCATAATGACACGGATTCCCATGTCACGCAATTCGGCCACCGCCTGTGGGCTGTCCTCTTTTTGAGCGTGTCTGCTACAGCAATCAGGCCGGCACAGGTATGATTTTTGGCAAAAAGCAACGGTGTTTTTCCCTCTTCTGCCAGCTTTTGTGGCCTGATCGAGCAGGGTGGAATCTACAGTTACGTTCTCCTTCATGTAAAAACGCTGCCACCGAGCAGCAGATCTTCCCCACGCACCGCGGAAAGACCATTTCCCGGAAGTGCCTGAAAATCATGTACCGCCGTCTGGGAAATCCCGTCGCTTTGGCATGCTCCATAACTGCTTTGGCCAGCGGATGTTCACTCGAACTCTCCAGATCTGCAGCAAAAAGCTGCATGAGATCACGCTTCGTGTAGCCTTCTGCCGGTAAAATATCGGTCACGCGTGGCTCTCCGGTTGTGATCGTTCCCGTCTTATCCAGTGCTACAATCTGTGTTTTTTCCAGCATTTTCGAGTGCCACCGCATTTTTGAACAGGATTCCGTTTTTTAGCTCCCATCCCATTTCCGACCATAATCGCTACCGGGGTTGCAAGTCCAAGCGCACACGGACAACTGATGACGAGCACGGAAATACCGCGCGCTAATGCAAATCCGATATTTTTTTCCGGCAAGCAGCCATACCATAATGGTGATTACTGCAATGGTGATAACGGCCGGTACAAAAAATACCGGATACTTTATCCGCAATTTTTGCGATTGGGGCTTTGGTCGCCGCTGCATCCGATACCATTTTGATGATCTGGGAAAGCGTGGTGTCTTCTCCCACACGGGTTGCCTCACAGCGCAGGAACCCGGACTGGTTCGTCGTTGCCGCGCTGACGGAGGAGCCTTTCTGTTTGTCGACCGGAATACTTTCTCCGGTGAGTGCTGCCTCGTTGACCGCACTGCTTCCCTCTAGGACAATCCCATCGACCGGAATGTTTTCTCCCGGACGCACGACAAAGGTATCCCCCTGCCGGACTTCGGTGATCGACACGATAACTTCCTTCCCATCCCGCACTACAGTCGCAGTCTTCGGTGCCAGCCGCATCAGGCTCTTTTAAGGCATCGGTCGTCTTTCCTTTGGCGTGGGATTCAAGCATTTTTCCGACGGTGATGAGTGTCAGGATCATGGCAGCGGACTCAAAAATAAAATTCATGCATATATCCCATGACCGCGTCCATATCGCCGCGCACCTGTGCTCCAGTCATAGCAAACAGAGCATAGGTACTGTAGCCAAACGATGCCCCGGCACTGAGTGCCACGAGCGTATCCATATTTGGTGCACCGTGAAGCAGGCTGGTAAATCCGCTTACAAAGAATTTCTGGTTGATCACCATGATGATAATGGTCAGAAGCATCTGTAAGAGTCCCATTGCCACATGATTGTCTTTCATGGCAGCCGGAACCGGCCATCCCCACATCATATGTCCCATGGAAAAATACATCAGTACCACAAGAAAAATGACAGACGCGATCAAACGTTTGCGCAATTTCGGTGTCTCGTGGTCTTTTTAGTGCTTCTTCCTCTTCTGCTGCGGCCTGTTCTTTTTTTGCGCCTTTGGGTGCTGCGCCGTATCCGGCTGCAACGACTGCGTTTACGATTTCCTGATCGGTTGCCGTGCCCTCCACGCCCATGGAGTTGGTCAGCAGGCTGACGGCACAGGACGTAACGCCCGGCACTTTGAGACGGCTTTTTCCACGCGGGCGGAGCATGCCGCACAGCTCATGCCGGTCACTTCATATTGCTTCATAGTTGCCTCCTACATTTCTTACTTCATTAATTTTTTGTAACATCGTTACTAATTCGTCTACTTTATCGTCCTCGCCGTTTCGGATGCCATCTGCGACGCAGGTACGGATATGTTGTGCCAGCAGGACTTTATTAAAACTGTTGAGTGCCGCATTGGCAGCCGCTACCTGTGTGATGATATCCGGGCAGTAACAGTCTTTTTTTCTACCATGCCTTTGATGCCGCGGATCTGTCCTTCAATGCGGCTCAGGCGATTGATCATATCTTTCCGTTCCTTCTCGGAACGCTCTTTTTTCTTACAGCATTCACAAGTATGTTCTTTTTCCATTCGGATTATGTCTCCTCTCTCCCGATACCCTGTATGGGTATCCTTCTGCATCGCATTATATACCCCCTGTGGGTATTATGCAAATTATTTTTCTCAATAAAAATGAGTGTCTTCCGGTTTTTTGGGAAAACACTCATGTATTATTTATTATTCCTCTATGGATACAAAAGGAAATTCTTTTTGTGAGATTTCGATCCATCTCCATCATATGCAGAAGACGGCTTGCTGCACCTGACGGATGATTGATTCCAGATTCCCATGCCTCCACAGTCTTACAGGAAACACCAAGATAACTTGCAAATGTCTTTTTTTTGCGACATTCCGGTTTCGTTACGAATCTTCTTTACTTCGCTGGCATTGTATTCCTTAACAGGAACAACTGTCACGACACGGCGCGGAAGTTTTTTTCTTTACTTTTTTTTGCATCCTCAATGGCTTCCTGTAATCCAGCCACAATACTTTCATATACATCGCTCATATTATTTCTTCTCCTATAACTTCAATTTCAATTGTTCAATTAAACTTTTGATACCATTACGTTCAGCTTGCGACAGATTTTCTTTTTTTCATTTTTAGAATACACGGTAATCAAATAAATAACCTCTTGAACCACAAAATCCACATAGCAAACACGGGCACTGCCACTTTTCCCTTCATTTGCAAAAGGAATTCTGATCTTTCGAAGTCCTCCTGTTCCCTTTATTACCGGATGTAAATCAGAATTTTCCAGCAATTCTAATTCCAGCTTTCTTAAATCTTCATCCTTAAACCCAAGTTTATCCCAATTCCTGGAAAATTCGCGTGTCTGTATAAATGTTCTGACCATCTTTTCTCCTTTACATTACCCTATTCAATAGTAGTATGTCAAGTTATCATGTAACCCTTCATTCTGTTTTTTAAATTTCATGGAGTCGTGGGAGAATCCCCCGTGATTTGTTCCTGTTGACATTTACTAATATAATATTCAGAAACAATATAACTTTATGAAATAACATTATCAAACACGTTTTTACCTGTCAAGAACAATTTCTATTATTTTCTCCAAAAGTGTGGTATGCTCTGTCATAGATTATATTTAAATGAGGAAGAAAACATTGAAAAAATTAGTACAAAGATTATTATTCGGAATCGGCATCCTATCCCTTGGCATCACGTTCACCGGTTGTCATGCCAGCCATTCACAGACGGATTCACAAAAAACTATTTCCAGACAGACAGAACCGCAGGCCGGACCAACAGAAACGGAAACTTCTTCCACGCTTTCTCTGATTGACGCTTCCGGCATGACATTAGAAAAGCCGCATCCACACATCGGACGGTTACACAAGAACCAAAGAAGCCGACGGAAGTCTTGCAGAGTTTTTGCGAAACTATGCCATGGAGCCTGATCAAAGTCCCGTTCTATTATATGACGGCAGTAAAAAACGCAATCAAAAAGGCTCATGTTGCCGTATTTGATCTCCCACTTGAACATGAGGATCTCCAGCAATGCGCGGATTCCGCCATCCGGGTATATGCAGAATATTTTTTTTTGGAGTACAAAGCAATACGATCGCATTGCTTTTCATTTTACGAATGGATTTGACGCCCAGTATACGAAGTGGGCAGACGGTTACCGTATCCGTGTAAACGGAAATAATGTAAGCTGGATCAAAAGTGCACAGCCGGACACTTCCTACGACAGTTTGAAAGACTATCTGCGTATCGTTTTTTCTTATGCCGGTACCGCCTCCATGGATACCGAAGCACAGCCGATCCCGCTATCTGATCTGCAGGTGGGAGATGTGTTTTTAAAAGGCGGAAATCCGGGGCATGTTGTGATGGTCGTTGATCTGTGCGAAAATGCAGACGGCAAAAAAGCCTTCCTGCTTGCACAGGGATATATGCCGGCACAACAATTTCATGTATTAAAAAATCCGGCGCACGAAGATGACCCATGGTATTATGAAGATGAAGTCACCTATCCGTTTCACACGCCGGAATATACCTTCCAGAAGGGAAGCTTAAAACGATTGAATTATGCTATTATCCACACTGCTCCTGAATAAGCCTGTGGATTTCCTCTTTGTCTTTATCCAGTGCCACTTCCAGTTCCCCATACAGCAGATTCTCTGCCAGTTTAAAATAACGCCCATCCACCGCCGTAACTTTTCTGCCCTGCCGGACACGCTCTTCTTTCCGGTCGCAGATCAGTTTGATGATCCCCACCAGACGCTCGGATCATTGCTGGTGATAGTACAGTTTTTTAGAATCTGTATCTGAAAAATCCAGATGCACCAGATCCTTTACCTCACATACTCCGTTTGCAGCTTTGACAATAAATTCTCCTATCTGATACAAGATAATTCCCCCTTTTCCCTGCATTTCTATTGTACCACAAGGAAAAAGAGGGCATTCAAAGGTCGAATTCAACGAAAATTTCTCATTATGAGGTTGGGGACGTTGCACAATTTTTCAAAATCTGTCTCACTTTTGAAGCTGCTGCAACACGGGCTTTCTTTTTCCTTATCGATCTGCGTAAGTACCTCTGACCACGCATCATACAACCGATCTAAGTCACCATTCTTTGCATTTTTCCACTGTGTTTCATCGGACTGTAAATTTTCCAGATACCCTTCAAACTCAGACACACCATCTGTTGAAGATCATGTTCCTTCCATGATGCCCCATAACTTGTTGTTATATACGCGTTTACAGCCTCACGGCAATACCCAAACGCCACCCCCGATCCTAAAATCTTTTCGTCCGGCTCACATGTTTGTAAATATAAAATCTCCTCCTGTATGTGTCCCAGAATACCCTGAAACATCTGATCCTCTGTCGTTTGGTTCCATACAATCTGGGCGTCTTTGTTCCGTATCACCCTGTACTGATAAACATTTGCTGATACGGATACTATGCATACCGCAATTGTGATTATCAACGCAATTTTTTTCTTCATCTTATCCCTCCCACCAAATGAAAATCTTCCATTTTGATATGCCCTTGCTATCACATAGGATGGTTCATAAAATGCACTGCAATTATAATTATCATATTTCCTCTTCCAGTGCATAGTCTTTTATCCAGTCATCTTCTACTTTTTAGCGGATTTTCACAGTGCAATACACCCGCACAACTGAGAAGATGGTAAATCTTTACAGCCCCAATATCAACAAAATTTAAAAGCCGGTGGATTTTTTACTCTTGCACTGTCAAGTCAGCACTGGTACCAGTTTTCTGCATTATCATATCTTCCCGATGTATCGACCGCTGCACATTCTTCCAATATCTGTCTCACTTTTGAAGCTGCTGCAACACGGGCTTTCTTTCCCTTATCAATCTGCGTAAGTACCGCTGACCACGCATCATGCAACCGATCTAAGTCACCACTCTTTTGCATTTTTTCCACAGTGTTTCATCTGACTGTAAATTTTCCAGATAATCTCTAAACTCAGCCACCATATGATGAACATCATGTTCCTTTCCAGATACTCCATAACTTGTGCTTGGATACATATTGTGTGCATCCAGGCAATACCCCAACGTTCTCCCCGATCTCTGTGTCTTTTTTCTCCGGATTCACACTTGCTTAATCGAATCATCTGATCCCCTATGTATGCCAGTTCCCCTGAAACATCTGATCCACAAACCTTTTGGTTCCATGTTATAGACGCGTTTTTTATTCTGTATCACCCTGTACTGATAAACATTTGCTGATACGGATACTATACATACCGCAATTGTGATTACCAACGCAATTTTTTTCTTCATCTTATCCCTCCCACCAAATGAAAATCTTCCATTTTGATATGCCCTTGCTATCACATAGGATGGTTCATAAAATGCACTACAATTATAATTATCATATTTCCTCTTCCAGTGCATAGTCTTTTTATCCAGTCATCTTCTGCTTTTAGCGGATTTTCACAAAATCTGGTAATAGTGTAGCATTTTTCAAACAGAATATCAATCGTTTTCCTCACCTTCACCGCAACACAAATTCCATGTTTCTTTAATTTTAGCCATAAGCGTCTATTTTGTTCGGCAGGAGTGGTGCTATACTCCATCCATAATGAGTATCTTCGAAGCGTGAGTCTGTCAATTCTGCAATTGCTGCCGCTGACACATAATATGCTCCATCGATCTTATATAACATGGAATTCCCACTACTTTACCGTCCCACACAATGCTGGTAGCAGGCACTGTCACTTTATGATTTTTGCCGTTGCCTTTCTTCAAAGTCACGGCTTCCCCCTTATATGACGTCATACTGTCAATAATAATTGCATCATTGGGCAGTCTGACTCAGTTCCTCAATCCGCTTTTTATGGTAGTTGACAGATGTCTCACCCGGATAAAAATAGACTTTTTGCTGTCTGGGTGTGAACCACAGCATGAGCCTTGACCCCATAGTTTTTAAGGCTTTGTGGCATCTCACGGGGCACCCATTCTTTTTCGGGATCGCGCGTCCATAGGTCGCATATACTTTCCCCTTCGTGTTTTCCTCACTGCCGTACAGATATTTCGACAGAACTTTCATGTCTAACGGGAATGGATAAAGATCGGCATTCGGATCTTCTGTCAGACAGGCTATGGATTCAGCCGATACGTTTGCCGTCGGCACCAGCGTGATCAGCATCGCCATTATCAGTATGACTATGACGGTTCTTTTTTCGGTTGGTAACTTTCATAACTTCCTTTCCTCCGCCCGGTGGTGGAACAAGGTCATACACATTCTCTCTTACGCTTCTTTGTTGTTCTTTAAGATAAGTCTCTTATGCCTGCTGGAATAGGTCCAGTACTTCGATGACAATTTCGGACAATTGGCAAACGTAATGGAAGAAACTTTCTTTGCTTTCGACTGATATGGTACCCAGCTTGTATACTCGCGTCCGCTCTTCTTTCGGAACCGGTATAGTAATTATCCGATACGGTATTTTCCCCTGATACATAACCGGCGATCTCACCAGCCATGGCATATTTTCCTTTTTGCCGTAACTTTTCCTACGTTGTAATTGCAGCTTCCATCACGGAATTCTCCTACAACACCACCTGCATAACCTTTTCCGGTAAGGCTGACCGTTCCTGTATTATAACAGTTTTTAATCTTCGTTCCACAATAACTTACACCGCCAACATTGGTAAATCCGTTTTTCGTATTGACGGTAATCTTTCCGGTATTGTAACATTCGCTCATTGACGCTGCAAATCCTACACCCGCAACTTCATTATCTCCTTCATAGTCTCTTCCGGAGCAGACACCAGTAAAGGAAACCGCCCCCCTTGTTATAGCACTGTTTAATTTTTACAGCGGCCGCTTCGATACCACACACTTTGACTACTGCGCGCGAGGTCTTTCCTCCCTGATTTGTCACAGAAATTTTACCGGTATTGCCACATCCCTTAGCCTGTCCATAACACGATCCGGCAACACCGCAAGCCTCAAATTCAAGCCCGAGTCCTGCATCTCCCTTTGCTGTATTCTTAATTGTAAGATTTCCGGTATTGACACACTTTTCTATTTTCTTCGTGATCATGGCAATACCATATACCGAAAAAACGAAGTATCCTCATTCCGTGCTCCTGTCAATGTGATATTGCCCTGATTCCGGCAATTCCTGAAATTGGAATTTTCATCTCCCCAGGAAAGATTCCGGCAAAACAGCCTGGCAACGCATCCGTTACTTTAATATCTGCATTGACTTTACTGGTACAATCGGTAAAATCACAGGATTGTGCGCTATCGACAATTCCGGCACCACCGATTGTCGTTTTTCCGGATACTGTGATATTGGAAAACCTGCACTTTTCCGCCTGATATACCAGGGCTGCTCCCATTTCTTTTCCCTGAATCGTCACATTTGTCATAACAATGTTTTTAAACGTTGCATTTTTTGCATTGTTAAACAGTCCCATTCCCGTATAGTCCTTAATCGTATGTCCCCTGCCATCCAACGAACCCGTGAAGCACTCCTCGTGCTGCACCTTTGTATCATAATCATAATAATTCGGAAACAGATTCAGATTCCCATTAATCGTGATATCTTTCGCCAGATAATAATTTCCATCCGGATTCTCCCTGCATTGCAACCAGATCTTCCTCGGAACTGATTGCGACTGCCTGCGCTGTATAAACGGTTTCGGTTGCTTGCTGCGCCCGTATGCAGATCCGCCGGGCTACTGGTACATACCAAAGTAAACGCCATCAGAAAAGCTGCCATTTTTTTCATAAACATTACCTCCGTTTTTCACACGATTTTACACATCTGGCCGGACAGTGTGAAAAAACAGGGGCTGTAAAATAAGTCCCTAATAAGAAACGCCAATTCCGGCAAATGTCGGTTTTGGCGTTTCTTTGTATTAACTTTTCTATTTCTAAGCAAGTCTGCATCTTTGGGTATAAAAAATGGTGCATTTAATAAAGCTCGGCTAATCACGCCCGCTTAAGTTTTATGCAACTTTCGTCTGTCGTTGCTTTTTGTTGTGATATTTATAAAGATTGAATCCACATGAAATCAGTGTAAGCTCGAGAATTACATTTTTCTCGCCTCTTCGCAATAATCTTTTATACGCTTTATCCCACTTTAATACACCAAAAGTTCCCTCCGATTGAATACTTCGGTTCATTCTCAAGAGAGCACCATATGTATGGATTCAAGATTTTGCAGCACTTCCTGATGGATAGCAGTTAATTCCTGATTCATTCGGATCGTTCGGTTTTTGTGTGCTCTCGGACAACATTCTTGTTTATGCTGACACCTTTCACAAGATTCACATTCGTATAATTCTTCCGTTCTTCCATATTTATTATATTTCACATGCTGTGTTCTCTTGAAGAGGAATTTTCGACTGTTTGGGCATAAGAGATTTCCATCTGCATCTTTTGCAAAGTTTACAGCACGATACGGATTCTCATGATACTTTTTGTCCGTCGTTTCTTTTTTGTACATGGTAAATTTCATGTATTTTTCCATGCCGTGTTCTTCACAATAAAGATAATTATTGTAAGAACCGTATCCGGCATCAGCAACCGGATATTTCGGATAGTGACCATATGTGCGATTGAATTTTTCCATCAAAGGCACAAAGCATTCCATATCGGATGCATATGGTTTTACGTCGATTACAGCTATGTATTCCATCACAGATGGCTGCCTGTAGGTTGTATGCCGGAAGTAGCTGATCGTTTCCCATGTAATCACGCTTTAAACGCATGAAAGTTGCATCATGATCTGTTTTGGAATAACTGTTTCTTTCTTCTCCACAGGTCTCGATATGATATGCATAGGATTTCAAACGTTCCAGATATTCATGCAATTCTTCGTATTGTTTTTGTTGAATGCTTTTTCTATGACCACGTCCGGAAACGAAAGAAGTTTCATCCAGTCCAGTTGTTTCTTTGTACATCGTAAGTAATTCAGAGACATAGTCAACCGCGTACGCTTCACGCTTTTCAAATTTTATTCCGAGATATCCAAGTACTTCCAGATTCATAGCATCAATCAAGAGTGAAATCTTGTCAAAGACTTTCTGCCGGTTTTTCACACACGATTTTTTCCATACCCAGGTATATCGATTGGCATTTGCCTCAATTTTTGTCCCGTCAATGTATGTATGCTGCAGATCCACGGGATCTTTGATGCAAAAATATATGAATTAATGTCTTCAAATATCTGCTCGATAGAATCGGTTAGTTCGTTTCGGATTAAGTTTCCAAATGTAGCAAAAGAAGGTGTTTTCATGCCATCAAGAAGATACATGTAACGAATGTCATTACGGCAGAGCTTTTCTATTTCTCGTAAGGAGCAGATGCCGTTTTCCATAAAGGCAAAAAGTATTACTTTAATGAGTTTTTGAGCATCACATCTTGGGCGACCTGTTTTATAGCCTTTCTCTACAAAATATCTGGATAGGTCAATGTGATCCATAACCTCACAAAAAAGTGTATACCGGATTGGAAATATCGATCAATTTTTTCGATTTCTAATGGTAATTTCAGCTGACGCATAGTATAATTACCATTGGTATTGTTATTTAGTAGCATAATTAATTATACCAAAAAATCGCTCAGACCTCACGGTCTGGGCGATTTTTCTGTCAGGGAGTTTTTTTACAGCCCCCATTTTCTCTATAACAGCCACTTCATCTCTGCAAAAATTCCCGCAGCATATTGTTCGGCAGATATTTTGGTGTGGAATCCGCCGCAATTCCACAGACATCGGAAAGTCCGTACTTTTTGCAATCTGTAAGGCGCGGAATACATGAAAATTGTTGGTCACAATGCCAACGGATGCGCCTTCTTTCATCAGCATTTTACTGTTCGTGATATTCTGCTCGGTTGTCTGCGATTTATCTTCCGGCAAAATCCGCGCAGTATCAATTCCTTTTTCCTGCAGATACCGTGCCATTCCCTCTGCTTCAGACCACGGCTCATTGCTTCCCTGTCCTCCGGAAACAATGCAGACCGTGTCCGGGTTTTCATTCAGATATTCCACAGCCTTATCCAGACGATATTTAAGAACCGGACTCGGACCGTCCTTTCTCACCTGTGCGCCAAGTACGATAATATAGTCGAGCCCCTCGCGTCCATCCGCGTGCATCTGGCTGATCACACAGCCCTCTACGATACAAAACACAAGACAGTCCGATACAGACAATCATTCCTGCAAAGATTTTTTACCGGATGCGGAACCTTTTTCCACACTTCCATGTACACGGAAATTCCAAACAGAAACACCACGATCCCGATACCAATCCATATAAGGAAAAAAGCTGTGCCGGAACCGGTCGCATGAACCATTACCGCATAAATCATGCTCAGGATTGCAAGCAGTAAACATATCCAAAAATACCATCATATTCTTTTTTTTCATTTCTCCATCCCTTTTCACTCCGCTAATACCGGATATGAAAGCCATTTTCCTGTTCATCCGGTGGTATGTTTTGCCGATCCATCCCGGTAATATCAATATATCTGTCCTGTTTCAACTGCTGGATAATCTGATCAATCTCTCCGACAAGCCCCTGTAGTTCGGCACTGACCGATCCATCATATTCATTTCTTACCCATCCGGTCACACCATAGTACTGGGCAGATGCGACAGACGGTAGCGAAACCCTACCCCTGCACATATCCGGTGAAACAGATGTGTTCTCTTTGTTTACTGTCTGACATAATTTCCCCTAACGATAACTCTGATACAATTTTTCAAATGCCAAAAAGGAGCGTTTAATCATATCGTAATCGACACAGTAGGACACACGCGCATACCCCGGACAGCCGAATCCGGTCGCGGATACGATCAGAAAGATCCTGCTCCCTGGCACGCTCGCAGAATGCATCTGCATCCGGCTCCAATGCTTTCACAAACATGTAAAAAAAAAGCGCCCTGTGGCTTAAAACATTCATAGCCGATCCTTGTCAGGCCATCGTAGAGCAGATCGCGGTTTTTCTTATACAATTCGATATCCCCGGTGTTGCCGACACAGGATGCAATCACTTTCTGGAACATGCTCGGTGCACAGACATAGCCCAGCGCACGGCCGGCTCCGGCGATTGCCGCATAGACGGTCTTACTCTCGGTCACTTCATCCGAACGATCACGTAGCCGATGCGCTCGCCCGGCAGTGACAGAGATTTGCTGTAGGAATAGCATACCAGTGTGTTTGCATAATATTTTGTCACATACGGTACTTCCACGCCATCGTATGCGATCTCGCGATACGGTTCGTCCGCAAGAATAAAAGATCGGTGTGCCGTTTTCTTCGGATTTCTTTGTCAGAAGTGCGGCAAGTTTCTGGATTGTCTCTTTCGAATAGACAGCTCCGGACGGGTTGTTCGGGGAGTTGATGATCACGCCTTTGGTGTGTATGCTGATAGCTTTTTCCAGGGCATCAAAATCAATCTGGAAATCGCTGGTGTGAGGCGGTACCACAACAAGTTTCGCCCGTTGGCTTCCACAAACACACGATACTCCGGGAAAAACGGTGCGATCGTGATGAACTCATCTTCCGGTGAAGTGGTAAGTGCGCGGAAACATACGGACAAAGATGCGGCAGCTCCCATGGTCAGGTAAAAAATTGTCTGCCGAAAACGCAGTCTCATATGTCTTGTTCAGGTAATCTGCGATTGCCTGTCTCTCGTCTCGATATCTCCCTGTGCAGAAGTATATCCGTGCAAAGAAATGGAATCCAGTTTCTGTGTCAGGTCACGGATGGTCTCATTGACGCAGTCCGGTGCCGGTACGGTTGGGTTTCCGAGGGAAAAATCATAGACATTTTCCGCTCCCCACAACTGCTGCGCGCTGCTTGCCATACTCAAATAATTCACGGATTGCCGAACGCTGGCTTCCTAATTGATACATATCTTCTGCTACGAACATTTTATTTTCCTCCTCATATAATCAGGTGTTTTTTATTAAAATTCAAGGCTTTTTCAACCTTTTTATATCTCCTGTTTTTCAAGTTATCGCTTCTGACTTGCCAGATAATTTTCATACTCCAGCCGGCTCAGCCGCTCGATCTCCTCCCGGAGATTGTCCGCCGACATGCGAAGCGCCCCCGACTCATGACCGTAAGCTGCTCCAGCCCGTCATTTGTCGCAACCGTGACACGGTACTTGTGCCCGATCTCATGCACGGTGCGCTCAATAAATGCATCCGCGGTCTCATCGGTTTTCGTGTAGACCACATCCAGATTGTGATATTTACTTCTGGCACCCGGGTGTTCCTTGCGCTTGTAGGCATCAAACACTACCAGCACCGGACAGCTCTTGTATCCCTGATAATTACTCAAAATATCCAAAAGCCTGTCCCTTGCAGAATCAATATTGACACGGGAAAGTTCGTTTAAGTCTTTCCATGCAAAAATAATATTGTAACCGTCCACGATCAGATATTCTTCCTGCGGTTCCTTCGCCGGATAGATCGGATTGCCTTTTTATCATATTTTACCACATTCGGCTTCGGCGCGTCGGATTTCTTTTTTCAGCCACTTGCGCCGCTCCTGATCTTCCATATCCTCGCGGCTCATGCCAAACTCGCTGGCATAAATCTGCTGCATCTCCTGATCCAGTTCCCAGCCGGTCTTGCCGGAAGACTGCTGCCGGTGCACCGGACCAAAAACTCTGCCCGTCGGTCTTCATAACTGCGCCCGTCCGCAGGTGTCTGGGTTTCCTCCTCCGGCACAAACTGCCGCGGCAGATGCATATAATCATCCACCTGATCCCACGGCACGATAAATCCGGCACCATGCGCACAGAATACCGATCCGGTCGGATTTGCCGTATCCGCTTCACTGTCGTATCCGGTTTCCGCGATCACTTCCTCACTGTTGTGACAGACATCATAACCGGAAAGTTCCAGTGTCAGATGCCCGAGTCCACGGGTATATGCATGTACCTCACTGCTGTAGTCCTGCATCGTTGCGACCGGAACTGTGCCCTGCAGCACGGCGTAGTCCATGCCGTTTCCGGTGCCGAATTCCGGCGAATCAAACTTGCCTGCACGCTGCTTTTAAATCGGTCATGGCACGACCGACCATCTCCTGCGGCACTTCAAGCGTAAATGCGTATACCGGTTCCAGCAGTACGCTTTCCGTGCTCTTTAACCCCTGCCGGATCGCGCGGTAAGTTGCCTGCCGGGAAATCACCGCCCTCGGTGTGTTTGATATGGGCACGTCCGCTTAAAATCGTGATTTTTACATCGGTGAGTGCTGATCCGGTCAGTACGCCCGGATGCTCCCGTTCCATAATATGTGTTGCGATCAGCCGCTGCCAGTTGAGGTCGAGCACATCCTCACTGCACGCGCTCGCCACCTCGATTCCGCTGCCCGGTTCGCCCGGCTCCAGCAGCAGATGCACTTCCGCATAGTGGCGCAGCGGCTCAAAATGTCCCACACCCTCCACCGGCTTTGCGATCGTCTCTTTGTATACAATGTTGCCCTGTCCAAAGACAACCACAACACCAAACCGTTCTTTGATCAACTGCGTCAGGACTTCGATCTGCACCTGTCCCATCATCTGGGCATGGATTTCCTGCAGCTGCTCATTCCAGAGGATATGAAGCTGTGGATCTTCCTCCTCAAGCTGCTTTAATTTTTCCATCATCTCCACGGCATTCACTTCATCCGGCAGATAAATCCGGTAGTTAAGCACCGGCTCGAGTACCGGCACACTGCTCTCCTGCTGCGCGCGCCGAGTCCCTGTCCCGGTACGGTTGTGGTAAGTCCGGTCACGGCGCAGACTTCCCCGGCCTCCACCGCCTCCGCAGTCTCAAATTTTTCTCCGGAATACAGACGGATCTGGTCAACTTTTTCCTCCAGACCATCATAAGAAATCCGGTCTTTGACATGCAGCGTGCCTCCGGTCACTTTCAGATAGGTCAGCCGCGCTCCTTTTGTATCTCTGCCGATCTTGTATACACGGGCAGAAAATTGTTTTCATACCCGGTGTCCTGGATATTTTGCAAAGCCTGCAAGCAGTTCTTTCACACCCTCCACTTTGAGTGCCGAGCCATAGTAGCACGGAAACAGTTCGCGCTTTGCCACCGCATGCGCCAGATGCTCCTCTCTGCAATGCTGCCCTGCTCCATATACTCATCCAGAAGTGCTTCGCTTCCCATCGCAGCTTCCTCGAAAAATGCTTCTCCGCTGTCCTGTGTAAAATGCACACATCCATCGGACAATTCTGTTTTTAACTGCTGCTGCACGGCTTCTTTGTCCGCACCCGGCAGATCCATCTTGTTGACAAACAAAAAAGTCGGAATGTGATAGTGCCGCAAGAGCCGCCAGAGTGTCCTCGTGTGTCCCTGCACGCCATCGGTTCCGCTGATAACAAGGATTGCATAGTCGAGCACCTGCAACGTGCGCTCCATCTCCGCAGAGAAATCCACATGTCCCGGCGTATCCAGAATTGTTATACCAACCGACGATTCGCTATGCAAATTTTCATCCGTCATTTGCAGCCGAAACCGCGCCTGCTTGGAAAAAATTGTTATTCCACGCGCCCGCTCCTGCGCATCCGTATCCAGAAATGCATCCTGATGATCCACACGCCCCAGCGCACGGATCTGCCCGGTGGCATATACAGTGCCTCCGACAGTGTGGTCTTTCCGGCATCGACATGGGCCAACAGACCAGCACACATATATGTTTTTCGTTTTTCAGGCTTCTGTTCGCCCATAAAAACGCCTCCCTTCTGATGGCATAATATTGAATTATACCACAAAAGGAGGCGTTGGTCGAGATGCTGTTGCACTCGGTTCAATATAAACTTATCGCATAGGAAGTTTAGGATAGATGTGAATGCTAACTTCTCCACCTGGTGTACGGTAAGCAGTGATCCGTTCCATAACAATCTTCCATAAACGATTCTTTTTTCTTCAACAGAAAGCTGTGGATAGCTGTCGAGAATGTGCTGTGTTGTCGGAATTATTTCTTTCTCTACATCATGAATATCTTTTGAGCCCCTGTTTTTTCAGCAACTCATTTTCAGCTGCCTGAACTTTATGTATTTCTCTGGTTAAGGTATCATTTCGCTTTGTAAACATTTCTATTGTATAAATACCCTTCTCCAGATATTCACATATCTTATCCTGCTGTAACTGAAGCTCTGTAAGTTGCTCTCTTACAATACTCAATGCCGTCTCCGTAGAGTCCGTTTGTGCTACCTTATCTTCCTTTATTTTAATAGTGTACTCACCCCACCATTGAGACATGGCTTTCACCACTTCTGCTTCAAGAAAATCACATTTTATAGTCCGACAATTACATCCACGAGTTGGACATCTGTACCATGGAGAAGTGTTTTGGGTCTTCGCCGGAACATTCCGCTTCATTACTGCTCCACACTTTTCACAAAAAAAGAATTGTTGCAAATGGATTCATAAGTTTTTTATCCTTATGAACTGATGCGTGATTACGACTGCTCTGAACTGCTTTTTACTCGATCCCACTGTTCCTGATCTATAATTGGCTCATGTAATCCTTCATACAACTCATAGTCTTTACTGGTAACTCTTTTCTTAGTAAGCATCCGTCGTTAACTACTCGCTTTGTAGGTTCATGTTTCCAGCGGATCATTCCCAAATAAACTTCATTATTTAAGATATTTGTGATGGAAGCAATACGTAACTGAAACGAT
>VOFK01000669.1_pt1 | contig 29659 bp, 59 predicted proteins | sample 5384121 | NCBI WGS metagenome assembly VOFK01 (sample SAMN12384730, study PRJNA508395) | human gut metagenome | isolation source: healthy gut J | host: Homo sapiens | reverse complement strand
TCCGGTATTAGCACCGTTCGGTTGCGTGACCAATAATTACTGCCGCAAGTATAAGTACTTTCTGCTCTGAAAACTATACTTTTATTATTTTTTTCATTTTATCGCCTCCAGAAATCATAATTATACTTTTTTATTTTAACATATAAATCGTTAAAAATCAACAAGAATTTTACGGAATTAAAATAAAAAGCGCCGGTTAAAACCGACGCCTTGCTTTTTATTCAGTTGTAGGTTCAAGCACTGCATAATTACCGTCATCACGTTTATACACAACATTTGTACCGCCTGTTTTAGCATTACAAAACATAAAGAAAGAATGCCCCAACATATTCATCTGCAAAAATGGCCTCATCTACATCCATAGGACGCATAACAAAAGATTTATGCTTTATTACTTCATAATCAACCTGTTCTTCAACAGTATCAGAATACGCTTCTTTAAAAAGCAGTATCCTTAAGACGTTTTTCTATTTTAGTTTTATTTTTTCTGATCTGCCTGATAATAATATCAATAACACTGTCAAGTGCAATATTCTTATCAGCCGCCTGTCTCTCGGAACGGTAAATCATATTATTATATTTAACTGTAAGCTCCAGAATAATCTGGTTCTTATATTCTGACATAGTAATTTTTTGCTTCTGCCTCATCTCCAAAAAAAATTTACTGAGTTTTGAGTTTAATTTATTTTCCGCATATTCAGGAAAATTTTGCGGAACCTGCATTTTTTTGCTGTAATAGTTACTTTCACGATATATTCCTCCTTAGCCAATTTACATTGGTTATTTTGTAAATTTATTATAGCATAAATTTTATACTAATGCAAGTCCTTTTTAAACAAAATGCATAATTTTTTTTAATTTTCACTTGTTTTTATTATACATTACTAATACATTTCTTATTTTTATAAAATAATTTTACTTTAATTAATACCTGAATTTTCCAGTAAATCAATTACTGAATCAAGTCTATCCAATTTTTTTATATAAAAAGCTTTGAGGTTTCATGATCCGGCTGAGTCAAATCAGGAATCATAACAGGTCTGCACCCTGCACGGTAAGCAGACAAAATTCCGTTAGGAGAATCCTCAAGCGCCAGACATTCTGACGGTTCAAGCTTCAGTAATTCACAAGCTTTAAGATAAATATCAGGTGCTGGCTTACCGTTTTTTCACCATCGGTCCACAAACCATAATATCAAAATATCCCAGCACTGCTACAGATCTCAGATAATTTTCCGCACGAAGTTTATCAGTAGCAGTAGCAACGGCAATTTTATATCCATGCTTTTTCAGATACTCCAGAAGCTTATCAAGTCCAGGCTTTTTTCAACGCCATTTTTCTTCTATGTACTTATTCATAAGCTCTATACGGCGTTTACGTACTGCATAGTAATCAAAATTCTCACCGAAAATTCCTTTGTAATTTCGGTATAGCGTATTTCGGCTTGCAAGACTGCGAATGCTCAGTACATGTTCCCTTTTTCATATCGAAACCAAACTCATTCGCAGACTTTATCCAGAATTTCAAAAAGCGACTTTTTCTGTGTCGAGCATGAGTCCGTCCATATCAAAAATGACACCTTTTATTTTCATTTTAATCATCACTTCTTTTTTTATAATAAATAACCCGAGATAATTCTCTCGGGTGATTATCTTTATTTTAATCTCTGCCATTGATTGCTCAATCTTAGCCATTTTTTCTTCTGCCTTGGCAAAGCTTTTGCCTTTTCAGCTTCAATCAGCTTTTCCGGAGCTTTTGCGAGAAATCCCTGATTATTCAGCTTACCACTTAAGAAATCTATATCCTTCTGTACTTTCGCCTTTTCTTTTTCAAGACGTGCAATTTCTTTTTCCTTATCAACAAGCTGGTCAAGATGAATAAACAATCTTGCACAGTCTGTTACAGCGGTTACTGCATCTTCAATTTCATACTTGTCTGCCACTTCAATTTCAGAAGCGGAAGCCAATTTTTCAAAGAATAGCCCACAGCTGCTAAACAATTCTCCATATTGAGTTTCAATAAATATTTTTTTGCCTTTACTGACGGAGGAACATTCATTTCTGTTCTTCTTGCTCGTACTGCCTTAATAGCGTCAATAACCTTAGAGAAATCTTCTTCTTCCTTTGTAAATGAATACTTTTTTTTTTCATATACAGGGGAATGAAAGACACCATAATTGAACCGCTTTCATTGGTAAGAACCTGCCATATTTCCTCGGTAATGTATGGCATAAACGGATGCAGAAGCTTCAGCATTCCCTGCATTACCCATACCAGTACTGCCTGAGCAGTTTCCTTAGTTTCCCCGCCCTCAGCAATTCTAGGCTTTGTAAGTTCAATATACCAGTCACAGTAAATGTCCCAGATAAAGTCATAGATTTTGGAAGCCGCAACACCTAATTCAAATTTTTCCAGATTTTCGTTAACTTCTTTTGTAAGAGTATTGAATTTGCTGACAATCCATTTGTCCTCAAGAGTCAGATTTTCAGGAAGTCCATTAATTTCAAAGTCCTCTGGGAGATTCATCATGATAAAACGTGAAGCATTCCAGAGCTTATTAGCAAAATTTCTTGCCGCTTTTACCTTATCATCGGAATAACGCATATCATTGCCCGGCGAATTACCGTTTGCCAGCATAAATCTCAGAGCGTCTGCACCGTACTTGTCGATAACCTCCAGCGGATCAATACCATTGCCAAGAGATTTTGACATTTTTCTTCCCTGCTCATCTCTTACAAGACCATGTATCAGAACAGTATTAAACGGTACTTCACCCATATGCTCAATACCGCTGAACATCATTCTAACGACCCAGAAGAAAATAATATCATATCCTGTAACAAGCGTATTTGTAGGATAAAAAATATTTCAGATCATCAGTTTTATCAGGCCAGCCAAGAGTTGAGAAAGGCCACAAAGCTGACGAGAACCATGTATCCAGAGTATCCGGATCCTGACGCATTTCTTTACCGCATTTCGGGCATACAGCCTTATTTTCCTTTTGTAACGACCATTTCGCCGCATACATCACAATAGAATGCGGGTATCTGATGACCCCACCAAAGCTGTCTTGAGATACACCAATCTTTGATATTTTCAAGCCAGTGGAAATAAATTTTTTCAAAGCGCTGGGGAACAAACTTTGTCTCACCCTTTTTAACCGCCTCAATAGCAGGCTCGGCAAGAGGTTTCATTTTAACAAACCACTGCTTTGAAACTCTAGGTTCAACAGTTGTTCCGCGCGATAGCATGTACCTACATTATGACTGTAATCTTCAATTTTTTACCAATGCTCCCTCAGCTTCAAGATCAGCCACAATTGCTTTCCTTGCCTCATATCTGTCCATTCCGGCATACTTAGGATAATCATCGGTAATTTTTGCATCATCTGTCATAACATTTATAACAGGAAGGTTATGGCGAAGTCCTACTTCAAAGTCATTAGGGTCATGGGCAGGAGTGATTTTAACAACACCTGTACCAAAATCCATTTCAACATAATCATCAGCCACAATAGGAATTTCCCTGTGAACGATCGGCAGAATAACAGTCTTTCCTACTAAGTCCTTGTAACGTTCGTCCTCAGGATTAACTGCAACGGCAGTATCGCCCAGAAGCGTTTCAGGACGTGTTGTAGCAAGCTCCAGATATTCGTCACTATCCTTTATTTTATATCTCAGATGCCAGAAATGACCTGCCTGATCCTCATATTCAACCTCTGCATCTGAAATAGATGTAAGACAATGAGGACACCAGTTGATAATTCTTTCTCCTCTATAAATAAGTCCTTTTTCAAAAAAAAGCTTTACAAAAACTTCCTTTACAGCCTTATTACAGCCTTCGTCCATAGTAAAAGCGTTCTCTGGACCAGTCGCATGAAGAACCCAGCTTTTTAAGCTGTTCAACGATTCTTCCCCCATACTGTTTTTTTCCATTCCCAAGCACGTTCCATAAAACCATCACGGCCAATGTCCTCTTTGGTCACGCCGTCTTTCTTCATTGCCTCTACAATTTTAGCTTCAGTAGCAATTGAAGCGTGGTCAGTACCCGGCGACCACAGCGCAGAATATCCTGACATTCTTTTTGTATCTTATAAGTATATCCTGCAATGTTTCATCAAGAGCATGTCCCATATGCGGCTGACCTGTTATATTCGGCGGCGGTACTATAACAATAGTATACGGCTTTTTGTTTTCATCAATTTCAGCTTTGAAACAGCCGCTGTCATTCCAGTACTTATAAATTCTGTCTTCAAAATCCTTTGGATTATAGGACTTTGCCAGTTCTTTACTCATCATAACATCTCCGTTCATATTTTATAAAAAATAGCCAAAGCAGAAAAAACAAAAAATACTGCTTCGGCTGTTGATCTCATTTAAGGCACAAATCCGCACAACATCAAAAAGCCTATGAGAAACTCACGACTTTATAGACTATATATTCATTTTTATAAAATATGAATTCCCATAAATTTACACCTTTCATCATGATTCATTTATAATTATACTTTTATTCCGTTCTATTTGTCAAGAATAAAATCTCCATGGCTTTGACGCCCATTCCTCACCGGCATAGTCGATACCCACTCTTTTTATCTGTTCTTATTTTCGGTTTCAGACCATCGTCCTCAATCCAGATCCTTTCATTATCTGTAAAGGATTCACCAGTTAAAGCTCTTGTCAACTGCCAGCCTTTTTAGTAAGTCTTGCCGGACCTTCAAAGCCCTCGCATGCTCTTATAAGAACTCCCTGAGGCTGTTCCTTTTTTCACCGGTAATAACATTCATAAGCCAGTGGATACCGTAACATAAATACACATAAATTATTCCGCTTTCACGGTAAAGCAGTTCTGTTCTGGGTGTTCTTCCCTTTGACGCATGACACGCCTTATCCTCAATACCCCGATAAACTTCTGTTTCTGTTATTCTCAGGCGTACTAAATCGCCGTTTTCGAACTTTCTCACAATCACTTTCCCCACTAAATCAGGCGCTACATCAAGACAATCTCTATGGAAAAATTCGGTATTGAGTTTCATTTTTTCAACCTTTCTTCAAGCTCCTTATCAGGAGTTACGTACAATGTTTTATTATTTGTAAATATCACCATACCCGGCTTTGCACCAACAGGCTTCTTTACAAATTTCACAAGACAGTAATCAACCGGAACCTGTGAGGAATCCTTTGCCTTACTGTTAACCGCCGCAATTATCGCCGCCTCTTCAATAGTACTGTCCGGAGGAGTTTCGCCGTTTGTTACTATAATCGCATGTGAACCGGGTATATTGTGAGTATGCAGCCATATATCGGTTTTGGCGGCAGTTTTCATAGTAAGTTTATCATTTTGCTTATTGTTCCTGCCTAAAAAAGAATAGTATAACCATCACTTGACAAATATTCAGACGGAGGATTGCTTTTAGGAGGTTTACCTTTTAGTCTTACTGCACGTATATATCCCTGCTCTGCAAGCTCCAGACGCAACTCATTGACTTCATTTTCAGTATTCGCTCTTGTAAGGGAATCAAAAACGCTGTCAATGTATTTAAGCTCTTCTTCACCCAAAGCAATCTGTTCTGCAAGCTTTTTTCAGCAGTCAATGACTTTCGGTATTCAGAATAATATTTCTGTGCATTCTGTGAAGGAGTAAGCCTCGAATCAAGCTTGATTTCGGATCTGCGGACAAGATTCGTCATAAAAAGTTTTCTAATACTGCCTTTTTATCACCTTTTTGCAATCTATATATATTAGCGGACAAAAGATCACCTTTAAGCTTCATGTCCTCCTTTTTTCACAGTCTTTCAGTTCATTTTTCTGATTTGCAATACGCTTTGTACTTCGTTCTGTAGTATTCATCAAAAGTCTGAAAAAGATCGTTTGCACGCTGTTTCAGTCTTGCAGTCCTGTCACGCTGTGCATAAAAATAATCCAGCAGAATTTCTCACATGCTGAACTATGTTCCCTTTGTAATCATAAGATTGCCGTACTGATTAAGCCTGATAAAAGCAAAATCTTTTAACCACACCTTCTTTATTGCTTACAGAAGTTAAACAACAATTATTTCCAATCAGTGCTTTTTTGACATCATTATTAGAAAAACAAGTCTGTCAATTTCATCACTGCTCATTTCAGTGCCATTTAGTTCTCTGCCTTTTCCGGCATAAAATGCCCATATTCCCTAGCAAGAATCGGAGAAATACCCCCTCAAACGCACTTATCAGCGCCTTTGACAGTTCCGCATTTTTCAGATTGCTGACAGTACTGCGAATAGTTTTCTCATCCGAATCTACAAATGATATTCTATCATCTCTGGGAGGAAATTCATAAGACATTCCCGGAAGAACTATCCTTTTCTTGACATATCTCCATCCACACGCTTGATACTGTCAATAATTTTTCCCTCATTGTTTATAACAATTATATTTGAGTACTTACCCATGATTTCACACGCCAGGGTAACAGTTACAATATCCCCCAGTTCATTAATGCATTCAAAATCCAGATAAATAATTCGTTCCAGACCGTCTTGACGTATTGCTGTCAGTTTTCCGCCTCCCAGATGCTTTCTGAGAAGCATGCAAAACATAGGAGGAGTCATTGGATTATCAACGCTCATCTGTGTTATATGGATTCTTGCACCTGCTTGCTGACGCAGAGATCAAGAGTTTAAATCCGCCCCTTGTCTTGTACGTATGGATATAATAATTTCTTCACGGAAGGCTGATAGATCTTGTCAATTCTTCCGCCGATCAAAATATCTAATTCCTGTTTTACTGCATGTAAAAAATGCACCGTCAAGCGCCATCACACATCTCCTTTTTATATATAAGTATTTCAAATTCTGTATTAGTCTTTAAAAATTTTAATTCAGAAAGCTTTTTGCGATCTTCTGTTCGTGTATTATAAAAAAATACGGCGTCATTGCAAACGAGCTTAAAATATCTACATTGGATTCAAGTTCAATTTCTTTTTGCACATTATATTTTTTTCAAGAATTTAAATCCCTCAATATACCAGACTTAGGATTATTTTCATAAGGTTTTTTCGTATACTATGCTTTTCAGTTCCCACAAATGTTTTCTTCCGGGAATCACCATTATCATATATCCTCCGTCATTGATAACACGAACAAATTCATTACAGCAAAATGGTGCAAAAACATTCATTAAAATATCGTGCATGATGAATCCGAAACGGAATATGAAAAATACTTCCCACAGCATACTCAATATCATGACATCTTTTAGCCGCCTTATCAACTGCATATTTGAAATATCAATTCCTCCAGAACAAACTGTCACTTTTCTGTCACACAGATAATTATATATTCCCGAAGTATAATAGCCCTCGCCGCAACCTGCGTCTAATATAACATCATTTTCAGATATAACCTCATAAACCGATTCACAAAGTTTTTCAAGCAAATGACCATAGTAACCCTTATTCAGAAAATCACTTCTGGATTTAACCATGAGCTTGTTATCACCTGGGTTTTTAGCGTTCATTCTGTCAGATGTCAGCAAATTTACATATCCGCTTTTAGCGGCGTCAAAAGAATGATTATCAATACATTTATAGCTTTTTCCATTGATCATCAAAGAATTTCCGCATACGGGACAAGCAAACAAACTTTTTTTACAACACATATTTAACCGGATCCTTATTAACTTCTGACATACAACAAATTCAATATTGGAAAAAAATCAGCCGCAAGCATCTTACAAAGCCTTATCATACCAATATTTTCAGTATGGAAATGACCGCAATCAAACACAGAAATGCCTCTTTGCTTTGCAAGCGACCACTGATCATGCTTAACCTCCGAGGTTATATATGCATCTGCACCTTGATTCAAAGCCGCTTCAATCAAATTGCCACCGCTGCCTGTACAGAATGCTGCTTTTTTTATAGGTTTTCCTCCATCGGTATATCTTACTATCGTACAACCAAGGATATTTTTAAGCTTTTCTGCAAGTGCATCAGCCATATATTCCTGAGAAGCTACACCTATTGTACCAAAAAACCGTAAGATTTATTTCTTTGTCCTGTAATTTCAAGAATTCCCTCAGATTTTTCAAATCCTACAAGGTTCATAAGAATATCACTCATTCCGCCCTCTGCTACGTCATAAGGCGTATGAACACAAATTGCGGAAATTCCGCTTTTCAGAAGTTTACATGACGGTTCATTCTCAGAAAGACTGTATAACGGTTTGAAAATAACCGGATGATGAGCAATTATCAGTTCAGCGCCAATTTCAGCTGCTTCGTCCGCTACTTCATTTGTAATATCCAGCGTTACAAGTACTTTGCTTACTTTTTTATTCATACTGCCAGTAAGTAGTCCTGAATTATCCCATTTCTCCTGAGTAGAAAACGGTGCAAAAGAATCTATGTACGTATATATTTCAGAAACCAAGTTCATTTTACCCTCCATCATTATGGTCAGACGCTCCGCAATTCTTTTGATATTCTTGACTGTCCTCAGTTTTTCCGGCTTTTGACAATCCCATTGCTATATTATTTATCTTAGATAATTGATTTTGACAATATTTCATTCCGGCGTCAGTTTCGATATTTATCCTACCCGCTATTTCAGTCACTTTTCCAATATTAAATTTATATCCAGAATAAAACGCACGAATAGCAGTGTATATAAAACGATCCTGAATCACTGCTTTTTTCTTCAGCAATTTCAAACCCATTATTATAAAGCCATTTTCTCAGGTATCCTGCACGTGTCATAGGCTGAAGTACAAGATTCACTCCACTTTTAAGCCATTGAGTGGCAGATATGATTTCAGCAATTGTCTCGCCGCCCATACCGGCAATTACTACATCACTTTACATTTTCACTTGGAATATTTTTCAATCCGTCTGATTTTAATAATCTAATTTTATCTTCAATATGATATTTTATAAGCGTCTCTTTGCGCAAATTTTAAAGGTCCTTCATTTATATCAGACGCTATTGCATAATCGCATATATTATTTTCAATAAGATATGCAGGAAGATATGCATGATCTGTACCCACATCACATACAATGCCATTTCCGAAACCATATCTGCGCAAACTTTCAGTCTGTTATCAATTGTAATCATTTTAATTCACCATAGTAAACAACAGCGGACATTAAAAGTCCGCCGCTATTTTTATTTACTTGCAAAATATTCATTAAGTTTTTTAACCAGCTCGTCAGCGTCTGTACCGTGTACCTCGCACGCCTCTGCAATAGTTTCGCCTCTTGATGCCGGACAGCCTAAGCAATGCATTCCCATTTCAAGGAAAAAAGGTGCTTTGCGTCAAAATCCTGATCAAGAATATCACCGATAATTGTGTTTTTATTTACTTCATAAGCCATTTTATTTCCCTCCGTTTTTCATTTGCTTTAATATTATTATATAATCATTAAAACTTATACATAAAATTAAAAATAAAAGTGCAACCATACGGCTGCACTCATTTAAGAATCTTAATTTAAGCTTCTTCTTTCATCTTTGCAAAAACATTCGCTGCAATAAACCGCACGGTCTTCTCTTGGTCTGAATGGAACCTTTGCTTCACCGCCGCATGATGCGCAAGTAGCAGTAAACATTTCTCTTTCTGACCTGGAAGCATTTTTTTTCTTGCGTCTCTGCAAGACTTGCATCTCTGAGGTTCATTTACAAAACCTTTTCCGCATAAAATTCCTGTTCACCAGCTGTAAATACGAATTCTTCTCCGCATTCCTTACAAACCAATGTCTTATCTTCGTACATTTTTTTTTTACCTCGCTTTAGTATTTTGGACCCCGGACGGACTCACACCGACACCTTTGTTAAACAACGCTCTGGAATTAAGCTACCTGGTCATCTCTTAAATAGAATTAGATACTGCTTGTTTAACAAATTTAAAGTGCGGAATTTCCAACAAATAAACGTCAAAACAATTTGCAATGCAATAAAACAATCCGAGTTTCACATATAAAGATAAAGTAAAAGAAATCAGCAGTAAGGTGACACAAACGATTATTTCTTAAAAACAGTTTCATTCTATAATAAATTTCAAGATTAATCAAAATTTATATTACATTAATCATAAACTATATTTATGATTTTGTCAAGTGATTTTTCAAAAAAATAATTATCTTCTAGAAAACAGCAATACAACCATATTTTACACTTTATTTTTTGTTAATTATTACAAATTATTTTTCTTCAAACTGCTTTCTTCCCTGAGAAAAAATATCTCCTCCGCGCAATCATTTGCAACTATCAGCGGAAAATTTTCAACATAAAGCTTTTTGACAGATTCACAGCCCAAGTCCTCAAAAAATTATTACCTCACATTTTTTTTTATACAATGTGCCGCCAAAGCGCCTGCGCCGCCAACAGCACATAAATATACAGAACCATTTCTTACAACAGCATCTCTTACTTCTTTGTTTGCGCTCACCCTTGCCGATCATTCCGCCAAGTCCCAAATCAAGCAGAAGAGGAGCAAATTTATCCATTCTTCCGGACGTTGTAGGACCGCATGAACCGATAGGCTTACCCTTCGGTGCAGGAGTCGGACCGGCATAGTATATTACGGCGTTTTCCAGTTCAAAAGGAAGTTTTTGTCCGTTTTCAATTAACGCTTTAATTCGTTTATGCGCGTGCGTCTCTGGAGGTATAAACAGTTCCAGTAAGCAGTATTTTATCTCCGGATTTTAATTCTGAAGCATATTTTTTCAGTTGTGAAGCATTTATTTTTCGTGGCTCTGACATTTTTAATTCTCCCATAATTTTTAATATTTATGCAAAACAAAGCAGCCTGAAACGGCTGCAATTTTTATTTTTCAAGCATTCTGAGAATTTCATCAAGATCGTCTTCAGTCGTATCCTTTTTATCGCCCGGATTGTCAATAAGCGGGTTATCAATCGGAATTACTTCTTCATCTTCACTTGCTGTCGCAACATCATCGCCGTATCCAGTCTGCGATTACAGTAATTGTCATTTCATCATTCAAATCTTCCTTAAATGCTGTACCAAAAAAAAATAAACTCAACATCTTCAGCAGCTGTATCTGTAATCATCTTCGTAGCTGTATCAACATCAGACGCCATAATATCTTCGGACATAGTAATATTAATAAGAAGACGTCTTGCGCCGGAAATAGATGTTTCAAGCAACGGACTGGAAATAACTGCTGCCCTTTGCGGCTTCTGCCGCTTTGTCCTTTCCTGAACCATGACCAATTGCCATATGCGCATATCCTGCGCCCTTCATAATCGTGGATACATCGGCAAAGTCAAGATTTATGTATCCATCCTCAGTAATTAAATCTGAAATACTTTTACACCAGTTTTAAGAATATCGTCAGCCAAAGAGAAAGATTCCATCATTGTAGGCTGTTTTTCAAGTCCGTCAAGAAGCTTTTCATTAGGAATAACAATAAGAGAATCAACATATTTCTTCAGTTCCTCAATACCTCTTTCAGCCTGAAGCATTTTTCTGTTCTCTTTCAAAAGCAAAAGGCTTTGTAACAACAGCAACTGTCAGAAGTCCCATTTCCTGAGCAATTTCCGCAACAACAGGAGCCGCACCTGTGCCTGTACCGCCGCCCATTCCGGCAGTAATAAACACCATATCTGCGCCTTTAAGCGACTGCTGAATTTCATCTCTGTTTTCTTCTGCTGAACGTTCACCGAACTTCCGGTCTATTGCCGGCGCCTCTGCCCTTTGTAAGTTTTGTACCAATCTGAATTTTTTGTAGTTGCCTTAGATCTATTAAGTGCTTTCGCGTCAGTATTTACGGCAATATACTCAATATCTTTAACGCCGGCATCGACCATACAATTCAAAAGCGTTTCCGCCGCCGCCTCCTACGCCAATTACCTTAATGCTAACCTGCGGATCAAAAGCGTCCTCAAAATTGAAGTCTGTCATTTACAATTCCTCCCTAAATTTATTTCCATCCCTGATATTTCAGTCATAATTTCTAATATTAACAATACATATTATTATATTAACATACTTTATGGGATTTTTTCAAGACCTATTTTAAATTTTTTATTCAAAAAATTCATCAATATTTCAATCTATTCGACACAATCTTCCGGTGGATAATAATCCTCGTTATTATCTGCATATCCGCCGTTTTCCTCATATTCGTAATCTTCCTGATAAATATCATTATTTTCGTCATTATATGAGTTTTTCATAACCATCTTCATAATCGTCCTGTGAAGATTCTTCAGTACTTTCAGGGGTACTTTCGTCCTCTATCGGAATTTTAGTCATACTGTTTCCGGACGAAGTATTTTTTGTCGCTGGCTGTATCGCTTCTGAATGAAATCTGATTACTTCCAATCATTTCCATAGTGCCCTTTTTATCATCACCCAAGTCATTAAACACTGTTTCTGCCAATTTTAATTTATAAGTGACATCATTAGAATTCCCCAATTCAAAGTTTATCCTGTTATCATAGTTGACTTTTATATCATATTTGTCAGTCATATCAATACTTACAATTTTATTATCATTTTCCGCTATATAATTAAAAAATTTCAAAGTAAATTTCTGTTTTTTCTGTTCATCACTGGATTCAATATATGTTCCAAGAATTTCAGATGACGGCTCAAAACCAGTTACTGTTATAAGATCACTCTGATTGCTGTCTGCTTTTTCCAGTATTTTTACCTTTTTTTGGGGAAACAATAATATACTTATCGCCAAGCTGTATATTTGGCTGCAACGCATCTGGTTACATTTATTTCAAGAGTATCGGGATATTTTTTATCAATATTTACGTCTTCAATATAAATCATACTGTTAAGTATATTGTCTCTTTGCTTTTTTTGAGTCCAGTCTGACCATATTGTCGCCATTACCGATTCCGGAAATTCTGATTATTTCTTCACTTGAATAATCAACATCTCCTTTTACATCTATTTTATTAATATTAAAAAACAGCGTTACAGAAAGAAGTATTCCTATTCCCAAAACCAGAATAATAACCAAAAAGCAATACAGAGGCACATTTCTCCGTCTTCTTCTGGCTCGCTTGCTGTTTTGATTTCTCTTCACATTAGTTTTAACAACGTCCCTCATTTAACATTCCTTTTCAAGCTCTTGTAATTTTTCCTCCCATAGAGGTCAATACTTTTTCTATATTTTCATATCCTCTGTCAATATGCTCTACATCAGTAATTTCCGTTATACCCTCCGCTCCAAGACCTGCAACCGCCATTGCAGCTCCTCCCCGGAGATCGGTTGCGGAAACCTTTGCACCGTAAATTTTTTTTCACACCGGTAATAATTGCCGCTTTCCCAATAACCTTTATATCGGCGCCCATTTTCACAAGGGAATCAACATGACGGTAACGGTTTTCAAAAATTGTTTCCTCAAAAATACTTATGCCGTTTGCTTTACACAATGACGCCATAATAATAGCCTGTGCATCAGTCGGAAATCCAGGATGAGGCAAAGTAATTATTTTTCCCACAGATTTTAACGGCTTTTTAGCATTAACATATATACACCCGTCATATACATAGATATTGCAGCCCATCTGTTCAAATACGCACATAAAGCTGTCGCATAATGCGGGGTCAATACCGTGAATACTAATTTCACCATTAGTTGAAGCTGCAGCGGAAATATATGTAGCCGCCGCTATTCTGTCCGGCATTATATAATGAGAGGTACAGCCAAAAAGTTCGTTTACTCCCTCGATAACAATGGTACTGTTTCCTGCACCTTTTATTTTTCCGCCGCATTTATTAAGAAATGCGGCAAGATCCATAATTTCAGGTTCTCTTGCAGCGTTCATAATAATTGTTTCGCCCTTTGCCATTACAGCCGCCAAAATTATATTTTCAGTTGTACCTACAGAAGGATATTTCAATATAATTTTTGTTCCTTTGAGTCCATGCTCAGCTGTACATTCAATAGTGCCATACTCATCATTTACCTTAGCGCCCATTTTCTTCATAGCGCTCAGGTGCATATCTATAGGACGGGGACCAAGCTCGCGGCCTCCCGGAAATGACAATCCGCATTTGCCGCACCTGCCCAGCGGCGCTCCCATATAAATGATCGACGAACGCATTTCACGCATTAATTCGTCAGGAATTTCAGTTTTGTTTATTCCGTCAGGTTTTATTGTCAAGGTATTTCCTTCAAAACGACATGTGCATCCAAGAGATGCGTAAGTATTCTGCACGACGCATAAGTATCTGTAAGGCAAGGACAATTTTTTAAGAACCGTCTCCCCTTGCACATAAGCGATGCCGCAATAATAGGAAGAGAACTGTTTTTTTAGCCCCCTGAACTTTAATTTCACCGCTGAGAGCATTGCCGCCCTCAATAATAAGTCTCTGACTTTTTCATTTGCATCACCACCTGAAAGTATTTACTCTATAGTATGCTTTCAGGTGTAAAAATGCTACTTTGTCTTACTTATCAGCTCTTTTATTACTTTATATATCCTGTCGTTTGTATCCTTCACAGCAAGCTTTTACGGCATTATCTGACATATCGCTTAGCTTTTCCCTGTGCTCATACAAGTCCTTGACAGTTTTGATCATAAGTTCGTTTGTAACGTCCTTTTGCTCTATTACTATTGCAGCCCCGGCTTTACCCAAAACATTTGCATTATGAAACTGATGATTGCCTGTAACTATCGGCGAAGGAATCAGAATTGTGAAGCCTTGCCAGCCGCCTCCAGTTCTGCAAGAGTCGACGCTCCCCGAACGGCATATTACAAGATCGGCAGCAGCCAGACATGTATCCATATCATTTATATACTCACTGATTCTCAGTCGTTGATTTTTCATGGATATTCCGCTTTCGATCATAATTTTGGGAAATATTTCCCTGCCCATTTTTCCGTACCCATGAATATGATTAATTTTAAGATTATTTGACGTATGCCATTTTATTACTTCTGCCATTGTCTCGTTTATACACCCTGCACCCAGACTGCCTCCGAAAGACAAAATACAAAGTTCATTGTCAAAACCAAGTTCAGCTCAGGCTTCAAGCTTTGATTTAGAAGCAATACCGGCTCTTACCGGCAGTCCGGTAATTGTATAGTCAACATCCTTATCAAGGTAATCAAGCGCTTCCTTTACAGTAAGCATCACCTTGTCAACTTCCTTTGCCAAAAGCTTATTAGTAACGCCCGGAAAGGCGTTTTGCTCCATGAATTGCCGTCGAAACGCCCATTCTTGCAGCTTTTTTTATAACAGGTCCGCTTACATATCCTCCCGTACCTATTGCAATATCCGGTTTGAATTCATTTATAATTTTTTTTTAGCTTTTGACCCTGCTGACGCAAGATAATATAACGCCTGACAGTTGCGTTTAACATTTTTCAAAAGTAATTTTTCTCTGAAAGCCTGCAACTTTCATAGATGCAAAATTATAGCCCGCTTCCGGAATAAGTCTTGCTTCCATTCCATTTGGCGTTCCGACAAATAAAAATTCCGTATCCGGATAATGCTCTTTTTATTACAGAAGCAATGGCAAGAGCCGGATTAATATGCCCGGCAGTTCCGCCGCCGGCTAATAATACTCTCATATAGTCATTATACTAAAAGTATAATCTCCTTTTCATTTTATTATGTTTCAATTGACGATTGTCTGGAAACATTAAGAATTATCCCCATTTCTGCCAACTGCATTATCAACGCAGTACCGCCATAGCTGAAGAACGGCAAACTGATACCGGTATTAGGGATTAAATTGCTTACAACGGCAATATTCAGAAAAGCTTGTATGCCTATCTGAACGGTTATACCAATTGTAATAAGCATTCCGAATCGGTCTTTTGCCTTTGAAGCAATATAAAATCCTCTGATAATCAGCAGTGCAAAAAAAGAATTATTGTAACTGCTCCGATAAAGCCAAGTTCCTCGCATACAATTGAAAAAACGAAGTCGTTCTGACTTTCAGGAAGATACATAAATTTCTGTCTTGAGCCTCCCAGTCCCAGACCGAAAAGTCCTCCCGAACCGATAGCTACAAGTGACTGACATGTCTGCCACGTACCGCCCTTTTCATCGGAAAACGGATCAAGCCATGACTGAAAACGAGTCTGAAAATAAAAGTAAATCCGTCCTCGCCCTGAGTTTTCATATATACTATTAAAGCCAATGCTCCGACGCCCAATAGACAAAAAGAATAAAAATATAGCTTCCATCTTACTCCTCCGACAAACATCAGGCACACTCCGATAGCACATATCAAAATCGTACATGACAGATGCGGCTGAAGCATAAGAAGTACGACAACAATACTAAGTAAAATACCAAAAGGTAAAATACCCACAGAAAATTTCTGCATTTTATTATAATTCTTCACAATAAGATACGAAAACAGAATTATAATTGAAAATTTCATAAGTTCCGACGGCTGAAAATTTATCGGTCCGATAACAATCCATCTGGTTGCGCCGCCTTCTGTAACTCCGTTTACCAATACTGCAATCAAAAAAAGTATGACGCGACCTACATAGCTTGTTATAGCAATTTTCGGATTGGCAAAATGACGATAATCAAAAAAGGAGAAAAAAGAACATGCAGAATATTCCTATAGCTGCCATTGTGATCTGTTTGGTAGCATAGCTAGTTCCGTTTGTACCGCCGGACTCATTAAGCGCTTTCGCATAGCTTGCTGAAAACATCATAATAATCCCTATAACAAGCAGCGTCATTACAATAAGGAAAAAATGTAAGATCCATTACCCCTCTTGAAAAAAAGAGAATGTACCTGTTTTTTTTTGTCTGTTCCTGCCGGAAGCAGACGCATGACGTTCAATTGAGCCGGCGCCGGCACCGTAATTTTCAGCCAATTTTCTTCCTCCTTTGAATTGGTAAAAAACTAAATAACAGTAAGCACACCTAATGCAGAAACAATAATTGCCGCAATTGAAAACATAATTACAATTTTATACTCACTGAAACCGCACATTTCAAAATGATGATGAATAGGAGACATTTTAAATATTCTTTTTGCCTTTTTCCCTTTTCACCGGTTTTTTTATTAATGCTGTCTTGCAGTAATTTTAAAATATGTTACCTGTATAACAACCGATAATGCTTCAAGAATGTATACAAGTCCCACAAGAACCATAAGCAGATGCTTATGGGTTGTCAGACCAATCGCCACAAACGCTCCACCCAGATACATTTGAACCTGTATCACCCATAAAAAGCATTTTGCAGGATGAAGATTCCAGATCAGAAATCCCAGACAGCCTCCTGCAATCGCTATAGCATAAATTGAAATCTCGTAGGATTTCATTATACCACATACAGCTGAAAATGCAAGCATTGTAACAAAAAGTTACCGAACCGCACAGTCCGTCTACGCCGTCTGTAAGATTTACTGCATTTGAAACATAGATCATAAACAGTATCATTATTGGATAATAAAAAATTCCTAAATCAAGCTGGAAGAAAATCAGATCCAGTTTAGTAGATTTATCGCCTAACGCATAAAAAGTACCGCTAGAAATGCTGCGGACAGAATAAACTGAAAAATCATTTTTCTGTTTAGGATTAAGTCCAAGATTCTGTTTTTTTACAGCTTTTATATAGTCGTCAAGAAAACCTATACCGGAAAACAAAACCGAAAATAATATGCACGCAAGCAGTCTTATTGCATTATAAGATGCTGTTTTCTCAGTTATATCCACCATATTTCTGGAACGATAAAGCAAATATCCAATTATAACCGCAATTATCTTTGCTGATTATGAACATAAATCCGCCCATGATAGGCGTCCCCTGCTTGGTTTATGCCACTTCGGACCAATTTCAAGAATTGTCTGTCCGAAATGAATTTTTTTCAGAAACGGTATAAGCACTATACCCGTCAATGCTGCTTTTAATTGCACATGAAATAAGCGCAGTACCGATCGTTATCCAATATGACATATAAACTCTCCTCCGGTTATCCAAATATTTCGTCTATCACTTCTTCAAGCTTCATACCTCTGCTTGCCTTAAACAGGATTATATCGCCGCTTTGTAAATCTTCCTTAATTTTTTTTCAGCCATTAAATCCTTGGAATCCTTATGGAACGCACAGCTTGCAAGTCCATGCTCCGAAGCTTCCGCAGCAATATACATTGCATTTTTCCCCATAGCAGTACAACCTGTCGGGATGACATTGCGCAATATTCTCCAACAAGTCTATGTAATTTTTCCGACATATCTCCAAGTTCGAGCATATCTCCCAGTACGGCGATTTTTTCTTCCTTTGCATTTCATATCCGCAAGCACATTCAACGTCGCTTTCATAGAATCCGGACTGGCATTGTAACAATCGATTATTACCGTTTTATCTCCCTTTTTAACAATGTTCTGACGCATTCCGTCAGACTTGTATTTTTTCAGTGCAGAAACTATTTCATTTTCATTAAGTCCGCTGAGAATTCCAACACAGAATGCTTTGCTGAAGCATTTAAAACGTTATGCTTTCCTGCACATGGAATTTCAATTTCAGTATTAACTCCATTATATACAAGGGTAAATCTTGTTATACCATTTTCCTCAATAATATTTTTTTTTGCTCTGAAGTCGCATTTATCACCGATACCGTACAAATAAACAGAACGTGAACTTTTAAATTCTTCTTTTAAAGGAGCAAGATATCTGTCATCGCCATTAACGATCAGAGGGTGCGTCCGACTTCATTCCGCTTAATATTTCAAGCTTTGCCTTTAAAATTCCCTCCTGGGATTTAAGGTTCTCAATATGGGAAAAATCTATATTTGTTATAACTCCTATTGTTGGCACAGCTGTATTTGAAAGTCGTTCAATCTCACCAAAATCTGACATACCCATTTCAATAACAGCGCCTGATAGGACGAATCAAGATTAAACAACGTTTTTAGGTAAACCGATTTCATTATTTAAATTACCTTGTGTCTTTAACGTTTTATATTTTTTTCCGATAAAACAAGAGCTATCATTTCCTTTGTCGTAGTCTTACCCACACTTCCGGTAATTCCCACAAGTATCGGATTAAATTTACTGCGATAATATTTAGCTAATTTAAGCAATGCAGTTCTTGTATTTTTTTACAACAATACAGGGACAGCCGTCAACAGGATATTCGACACAGCTGCCGCAGCTCCATTTTCTATTGCCTGCTTAATAAATGCATGACCGTCAAATCTTTCACCCCTTTATAGCTATAAACAAGCATCCGGCAGGAAGATTTCTCGTATCGGTAGAAATCTCCGTAATTACCTTTTCTTCAGGACATTCTGCATTCAAACAATGTGCAATTTCAGATAATAATAATTTTTCCATTAGTCTATCAGCTTCAGACCCTCTGAAACTATCTCTCTTTCATCAAAATGTATATGTTCATTTCCGGGAAGCACCTGATAATCTTCGTGTCCCTTACCCGCAAGAACTATAATATCACCTTTTTCAGCTATTTTAAGGGAATGATGAATAGCTTTCGTTCTGTCAACCACCACATCAAAGGGAATTTCACTGTCTTTAAGACCGGCAAGAATATCGTCAATAATGGCTTCCGGAATCTCGTCTCTTGGATTATCAGACGTAATTATAAGTCTGTCTGCAAAAAAAACTTTGCAGCCGCCTTTGCCATAAGCGGACGCTTTTTGGCGTCTCGGTTTCCTCCGCACCCAAACAGACAGATAAGCCTTCCTTCCGGTATATTCCCCTTACGCTTTTTAAGTATATTTTCAACTGCGTCGGGAGTATGAGCATAATCACAAATCACAGTAAAATCCCTGCCTGTAGGAATAATTTCACATCTTCCCTTTACTCCATTATATTCGGAAACTGCTTTTTAAAATATCTTCTATCGGCAAATCGGCTTTCAGACAAACAGAAATTGCCGCAGTCACATTTGATACATTGAACATTCCGTCATTTTCATATTAACAAGCTGTGATTTTCCGTTATAACAGTACCAGAAGCTTGTTCCGTCCGATTTAATTTTAATTGCATCTGCATAATAATCAGCTTCGGAACTGATTCCGTATCTTTCTTTTTTGCAGCTAATCTCACTAAAAATTCTTCTGCCGTATTCATCGTCTGTATTGATCAGAGCATAATCACATTCATCAAACATCATTCTTTTTTGCCTGATAATAATTCTCCATCGTTTTATGATAATCCAAATGATCCTGAGTGAGATTTGTAAAAAATTCCCATATCAAAATGTGTAGGTCCTATTCTATGCTGAACCAATCCGAAAGAGGAAACCTCCATAACTGCATATTTACATCCTGCCTTTACCATCTTATCCAAAAAGACACATATAATCAAAAAGCCATTGGAGTCGTATTATCGGTATGAACAGTTTCATCTCCTATTTCATTGCATATAGTACCGATAAGACCAGTTTTTACGCCGTTTTTCATAAAAAATATTTTTAATAACATTTGTAATAGTTGTTTTGCCGTTTGTTCCGGTGACGCCGATTATTTTTAATTTTTTTCCGGATGATCAAACCATGCGGCACACAATTCTCCGTAAAATTTCCTTGAATTATCGGTAATGATCTGTTTGTTTCCCAATCCCAGATCCCTTTCAGCAACAATAACTGCCGCACCTTTTTCCAGCATTTCTGCCGCAGCGTCATGACCGTCAAAAGAACCGCCTTTCACACAGACAAAAATACAATCTTTCCGTACTTTTTTGTATTATCAGTTACCGAACTGATTTCTCTGTCCGGAATATTTATATCGGCTAAACCCTCAATAAGTTTATAAAGTCTCATTATTTACACCGCCTGTATAAAATCATTAATCATCATTTATTTTTTTTTGGCTTTTACTCTCTGCTATATTCAACCTGACTGATCATTAACGCCAAAGGTCAATTCTATAACAGTACCTACCGGAACTTTAGACCCTGCCGGTTCCGACTGAGACTGTACAACAGCAGAGCTTGAATCAGTTGAAGCGCCTCCTGCAATAAAATTCAATCCCATATTCGTAAGAATATAATTCGCATCAGAAAGTCCGTATCCGGAAAGATCCGGCACTTCAACATATTCCGGTTTATAATTATTTTCAGTATAAAGGACAACCGTACAGCCCTGAGCTACAACGCTGCCTGTAATAGGCATCTGACCGCAGACGGTATCTCCCTCACCTACGACCTGACATGTAAGACCCTTTTTCTTCTACAGCTTTTTTAGCGTCCTCAAGGGATAAATCTTCAACAAACGGAACTGAAACGTCCAGATTTTCTGCTTCTTCATCAGTATATTCCGGATAATAACCAAGGTAAGGCAGAATTTCTTCCATGACTTTTTCTTGAACACGGTACTGCAACCTTACTTCCGTAATATTCCCCGGACATTGGCTCGTCTGCCATAATAAGCATTATAATTTCCGGATCATCTGCCGGAGCAAAACAACAGTATGACGCAACATATCTCATAGGATCTTCGTCAGTACCCGCATATTCGTCAAGCTTTTCAGACGTACCGCTCTTTCCTCCTACATGATATCCTTTTTATGTAAGCGCCGTTTTCAATTGCTACGGTTTCAAGTGTTTCACACATAATTTTTGAAGTATCTGCTGAAATGACCTGTCTCTTAACTGTCTTTTCATTTGTCAGAACAACGTTTCCGTCGGTATCGACAATTTTGCTTACAACATAAGGAGTAACCAGTTCTCCTCCGTTAATTACTCTTTGCATACGCAGTTATCATTTCTATAGGAGTGACCTTATTAGTCTGTCCGAAAGAACAAGACGCAAGCTCTACAGCACCCATTCCATTAAGTCCCTGATAATAGCTGGTTGCCTCCGCAGGAAGGTCTATTCCTGTTCTTTCAGTAAGTCCGAAAGCCTTAAAATAATTGAAAAAAGCTTTCTGCACCCAATCTTCGTCCGATTTCCATAAATGCCGGATTACATGAATGAGTAATAGCTTCTGTAAACGTTTGTAACCCATGTCCTGAAGTTTTCCAGCAGTGAATAGGATCAGTGCCCTCCACGACAACCAAAGCACCGGTACAGTCAAAACTGTCGTTTACAGAAATCGCTTTTTCCTCAAGCGCCGCCGAACTCGTAACTACCTTAAATACCGATCCTGGAATATACAGCTCCGTTATCGCTTTATTTTTCCATTGCTGTTCTCTTGCCGCAACATACGCTTCGTCAAGCTGTTCCTCGGTAAGCTGGTCGAGATAATAAAAGACTTTGCATTGTCTTTTTTTATAACTTCATTTTTTATCAATATCAAGAAGCTCCATATCCTGTGCGGCCTGAGCTATCTGCAAATCCGAACCTCCGACGGTTCATTCAGATTGAAACCCGGAGCTGTAGCCATAGCAAGAATTGCTCCTGTTTTGGCATTCATAATAATACCGCATGCTCTGTCTTCAATTTCAAACTGGCTTACAGTTTCTTCAAGATTCTTTTCTAAGGAATACTGCAAAGTCCTGTCTATAGTAAGATAAACCGAATTTCCGTCCTGTGCCTCATAGGTTTTTGCATATCTGTAAGGCATTTCGTTTCCGTACGCATCTTTTGCTGATATTACTTTTCCATCCGTACCGGAAAGGTAATCGTCATATTGATATTCTATACCGTACTGACCGTCTCCGTCTCCGTTTGTAAATCCGATTACCGATGCTTTGCCAATTCATCCTGAGGATAATATCTTTTCGTATCTTCTTCAATTTGTATTGAATTTAATGAGTTTTCGTCCATAAAAGCGATAATTTCATCGGCAACAGGTTTTTCAACCTGAGTTTTCAGAATTTTATACTGAGTATTTTCCTCCATAGCCGATCTTACAGTTTCTTCTTTAATTTCAAGCTTTTCGGCAAGAAATGAAATTATCTCTTCCTGAACCTGATCAGCCGTTTTTACCACGGTTCCGGAAGGCAATTCGCCGTTTGCTATTTGTTTTTTGCTGTGCTTCGGCATTTTCTTTTTTCTTTTTCCAATTCGCTTCTGAACAAATCAGGATCCATAAATATTTTATAAACCGTAGCGCTCTGCGCTAAAATTACACCGTTTGCATCATATATAGAACCTCTGTTAGCCGATATTGAAATTTCACCAAAATGATATTCGTTTGCTTTTTTCTTGATAAAAGCTATTATCAACTATAGATAATTTAAAAAGCTGAGCAATAATGGCTCCGGCAAACGCCATCATACCGATCAATATAAATCTATTGGTACGCTTTTTCATTTGAATAGTGGGCTTATCTGCCATAAAAACCTCCGTAATACCTGTTGTTAATACGATCGTATTCATGTACCGATATTGCTTATAAAAAATAGCAGGGATTCCTTAAACTTCTCCCTGCCAGGCAAATGCTTAATCCATTTCTAAAACTTAAATATTTTTAAATCTTAAAAATTAAAAAATCATTCAAGATTCAATCACATAAACTTTTACCGGTAAACGCCAATAAGAAATTATTTAATGCGGAAGACCAGTACAGTCACTTGCAGACGTGACTGCACCTTTCTTCCTATTTCCGTACACCCGTTTTGATTCTCCAATATAGCCTCGACAGCATGCTTTTTCTTTTTATCAGCCGTCTTTCTAATTAATAATATGCCCTATCCAAAAAATATATTCCAGAAAGCTGTTAATTTTCTCTTTTGCTCTCACAAATATGTTTTTATTTTCTTCAGGGATTTCGATTATATCATCAGTCTGCGTCTGCACATTATTTTATTTGTGAATTATCAAGCTTTTTGCAGACCCAATACATTTACTGCATAATCTTCAACATTTTTCAGAGTCATTTTACTTTCAAGTTCTGATTTTAACCGTACATTCTCACTCTGAACAACTTCAAGCTTCTGATTCTGTGCAGACAATCTGTTGATACATCCTGTTTGTTTCTACTCTTCCGTAAATAACACAGAAAAAATACAAGTAAAGCAGACAGTGCGGCAATAAACACTTTTGATGCTGAACCTCTTTTTTAGGAGGCGTTACTTTCATAGCGATGTTAGGTACACGTACTGTTTCCGGTTCTTCGGCAGGTATTCTTTTTCTGCATTACTAACAGGTTTATTATTTTTCCGGTTTTGTGAGGATTGTTTTGTAAAAAATAATCATAAGCTGAATTATCTGCCGCCATAACAAAGCACCCTATCTCCTTTCTATGATTCTTAGTTTTGCACTTCTGTTGCGATTGTTATGTTCAAGCTCATAAGGTGAAGCCTCTATAGGTTTTCTGTTTACAAGCTTCCCTCTTGGTTCTCTTCCGCATACACACTGCGGAAAATCCGGAGGACATATACAACCCTTACACAAACCTGCAAAACACTGTTTTACAAGTCTGTCTTCCAATGAATGAAACGTTATAACTGCCAGCCTTCCATGAGGTTTTAAGACAGTCAAATGCGGCATTTAAACCGCAGGATAAATGGTCAAATTCACCATTAACAGCAATTCTTATAGCTTGAAAAGTTTTCTTGCAGGGATTCTTTTCCCTCTTCACCGCGCCGGAACACTTCTTTTTTTATTATTTCAGCAAGCTCAAGCGTTGTTTCAACAGGCTTTACTTCTCTGCTTAAAACAATATTTCTGGCAATTCTTCTGGAGAACTTTTTCTTCACCGAATTCAAATATGATTCTGACCAATTGTTCTTCGGACCAGCCGTTTACAATATCATAAGCGCTGATTCCATCCTGACTCATACGCATGTCCAAAGGGAGCGTCATAATGATAAGAAAATCCTCTTTCAGGAGTATCCAGCTGATGAGACGAAACTCCAAGATCCATAAGCACTCCGTCAACAGAATCAATACCCAGTAAATCAAGAACATTTCTTAGATCTGAATAATTGCTCCTTACGACCTGTGCATTATAGCATTTGAGTCTTTCTCCGGCGGCTTTAAACTGCGTCCGGATCACGATCCAGACCAATTAATTTTCCATTTTCTCCAAGCCTTTTGGCAATTTCTATTGAATGGCCGGCGCCTCCGACAGTACAGTCAACATAAATTCCGTCCGGCTTGATATCAAGTCCTTCTATGCATTCATTAAGCAAAACCGAAACATGAGAAAATTCCATAATTACTCCTAAATACCAAGTCGCATAGCTGCCAGCATTGCCGACATATCCATATTGCTCTGCTGTACGTCCCATAATTCCTTATCCCAGATTTCAGCTTTATCATCCAGACCGATTACGACAACGTCTTTTTTCTCAGAGTCCCGCAAACTCTCTGAGATCAGACGGTATTAAAAACACGTCCCTGCTTGTCCGGAACAAGTTCTCCGGCACCGGAAAACAGCCATCTTTTTAATATCAAGTCCGCCCATAGAATCAGGAAGCTCTGCAATTTTATTGGCAAGTTTTTTCCCATTCTGATTTTGAATAAATAGTCAGACACTTCTGGTTTATGCTTTTCGTAACATAAAATTCTCCGCCTAGCAAAATCCCTTAGTTTTGTCGGAAAGCTCATTCTGCCCTTGGCATCAATATTATGATGATATGTACCCATAAGAGCCGTCAAAGCCATTCCAGACACCACCTTTCGGATTTTTTGGACTGATTTCACCAAAAAATGAATTTTTTACACTACTTTTACCACACTTCACCACCGTGTACATATTATTATAACTCAATTATAAGAAAACGTCAAGAAAAAAATTAAAGATATACTAAAATAAAAGAAGCTGAAAATCATGTCTTATTTTTTTGTTAATAATTGCACAAAGCAGACTAATTTATTTAATCAGTCTGCCTATATAATATAAATTATTTGTTATTATATTTTATCACTTTTTAACGATTTTAAAGGCTTTATCACCATCGCTGCAAAAAACCCGCAAAATTATTTCAATTATCGAATTTACACCTGCCCATAAAATTATAAAGCTCAAAAAATTTTTTTCCCAGTAATTCTGAAACATTTGTGTTTTTATGAAAAAAATAAATAAATCATACCCAAAACCATAACTGAGTGTAGAAAAGTAGAAAATGCAGCTGAAATACCGGCTGATACGCTTATATTTATTTTTTCTTTTCAGAAAATCAAATGTCACAGATGTAAAAATGGTATTAATAATCTTGGAATAAAGCAAATTATTATGCTGTAGAAATTTCCAAATTCAGAAAATGGAGTAAAAGCAAAAAAGAAGTCGGACTCGCCAAACCAATTGTAGACCACCATATGAACGAGCACAAACCCATAATACCGCCCATAATTAAGCTATATTTTTTTTCAAGTAAAAAGCAGAAATTATAACCGGAATATGGGCTAATGTAGCAACGATTCCAGGTCCAATAGGAATAGATCCCAAAGGAGTAAAGCAAAAAATAATTTCTATTGATGCAAAAATTGCTAAAATTAATATGTTAAAAATAGATTTTTTTTTTCAGTTCGTATATATTCCATATTTTTCTCCAATAAAATATTCTGTTTTATATTATTACTGTAATTATTATTTTTTTTACAAAACAAAAACAGGAATGACTTCGTCATTCCTGTTTCATATAAAAATTTTAAATTATTCGTTAATAGCTGTAACGACACCTGAACCTACTGTACGTCCGCCTTCACGGATAGCAAAACGCAAACCTTCTTCGATAGCGATTGGTGTAATCAGTTCAACGTTCATTTCAACGTTATCACCAGGAGTACACATTTCAACGCCTTCTGGAAGAGTGATGATACCAGTAACGTCAGTTGTTCTAAAATAGAACTGATGGTCTGTAGTTTGTGAAGAATGGAGTATGACGTCCGCCTTCTTCCTTCTTCAGTACATAAACCTGACCCTTAAACTTTGTATGTGGGTGGATAGAACCTGGCTGGCAAAGAACCTGTCCTCTTTCAACCTGATCTCTTGTAACACCACGGAGAAGTGCACCGATGTTGTCACCAGCTTCTGCATAATCAAGAAGCTTTCTGAACATTTCTATACCTGTAACAACTGTCTTGCCCTTTTTCAGTAGAAAGACCAACGATTTCAACTTCGTCACCAGTCTTGAGCTGACCTCTTTCAACTCTACCTGTAACAACAGTACCACGACCGGAAATTGTCATAGTATCTTCGATAGGCATAAGGAAAGGAAGGTCTGACTTACGTTCCGGAGTAGGAATGTAGCTGTCAACTGCATCCATAAGTTCAATGATTGGAGCATATGCCGGATCATTGATATCATCAGGAGCATTCAGTGCAGCAAGAGAGCTGAACCCTTGATAATAGGGTGTATCATCGCCTGGGAATTCATATTCGTCCAAAGTAGCTCTGATATCCATTTCAACAAGTTCAAGAAGCTCAGGATCATCAACCTGATCAGCCTTGTTCATGAATACAACAATGTAAGGAACGCCAACCTGACGAGCGAGAAGCAAATGTTCCTTTGTCTGAGCCATAGGGCCGTCAGAAAGAAGCAACTACGAGGATAGCACCGTCCATCTGAGCAGCACCTGTGATCATGTTCTTTACATAGTCAGCGTGTCCAGGGCAGTCAACGTGTGCATAGTGACGATTATCTGTTTCGTATTCAACGTGAGCTGTATTAATTGTGATACCACGTTCTCTTTCTTCCGGTGCCTTATCGATCATGTCGTAAGCTTCATACTGAGCCTGACCCTTGAGAGCCAGTGTCTTAGTAATAGCGCTGTAAGAGTTGTCTTACCATGGTCAACGTGTCCGATTGTACCAATGTTAACATGCGGTTTATTTCTTTCAAATTTAGCCTTTGCCATTGAAAAGTCCTCCTTAAAAAATAATATAGATTACTTATGAATATCATTTTATCATATATTAAAATAAAATTCAAGAGTTTTTAGAAAATATTTCTGATTATTTTAATCAAGCATTTTTTATTTCTTGATGTCATAATCTTTTCTGCAATATTCTTAGGAACTTCAAGATAGCTGTGCGGTTCCATTGAATACTGTCCGCGACCTTGTGTATTTGAACGAAGATCATTAGAATATCCGAACATTTCTGAAAGCGGTACAAGAGCGTCAACCTGAACAGCACCAGGTCTTGTTTCCCTGACCCTGAATCTGTCCACGGCGTGAACTCAAATCACCGATTACAGTACCTGTATAATCATCAGGAACAATAACCGAAACCTTCATGATAGGTTCCATCAGAACCGGAGTTGCCTTTTTTTCATAGCTTCCTTGAACGCCATTGAACCGGCAATCTGGAATGCCATTTCCGAAGAGTCAACTTCATGATAAGAACCCGTCATACAGTTCAACGCAAACGTCAACAACTTCGTAGCCTGCAAGAATACCGGACTTCATAGCGCCCTGAATACCCTTATCAACTGCTGGAATGTATTCCTTAGGAATAGCACCGCCGACAATTGAATTTTGAATTCATAACCCTTACCGGATTCATTAGGTGAAACTCTGATCTTAACATGACCGTATTGACCCTTACCACCGGACTGTCTTGCATATTTATGGTCAACATCGGCATTACCCTTAATTGTTTCCTTATAAGAAACCTGAGGAGCGCCGACATTTGCTTCTACCTTGAATTCACGGAGAAGTCTGTCTACAATGATTTCAAGGTGAAGTTCTCCCATTCCGGCAATAATTGTCTGACCTGTTTCTTCATCAGTATAAGTTCTGAATGTCGGGTCTTCTTCTGCAAAGCTTTGCAAGAGCAATGCCCATTTTTTTCCTGACCAGCCTTTGTCTTTGGCTCGATAGCCAGCTGAATAACCGGTTCGGGGAATTCCATCGATTCAAGAATTACGGGGTGCTTTTCGTCACAAAGCGTATCGCCTGTAGTTGTATTTTTAAGACCAACAGCTGCGGGCAATATCACCTGCATATACTGTTTCAATGTCTTTTTCTGTGGTTTGAGTGCATTTGAAGGATACGACCAAGTCTTTCTTTGTTATCCTTTGTAGCATTCAGTACTGTTGAACCTGCATTTACTGTACCTGAATAAACTCTGAAGAAGCAGAGCTTACCAACAAATGGGTCAGTAGCGATCTTGAATGCAAGCGCTGAAAACGGTTCATCATCTCAAGAATGTCTTACATTCTTCATCAGTATCAGGATTAATACCCTTGATTGCAGGAACATCAAGCGGTGACGGCATATAATCTACAATAGCGTCAAGAAGCTTCTGAACACCCTTATTTTTTTTTTATATGAAGTACCGCATGTTACCGGAACCATTTCATTAGCAATTGTTGCTTTTCTTATAGCAGCCTTGATTTCATCAATTGTAAAGTTCTTCACCTGCAAAATATTTTTTCCATCAATGCGTCATCCTGTTCAGCAACTGATTCCATAAGTGCATCATGATATTCTCTTTCAGTTACGTATTAAGTTATGATAGATGCATATAAACCCAGGAATATGCAGAGATACATATGATTTAGAAGAAATAAATAAAAAATGCAGTGTAGTTTTTATCAAATGATTCAGAAATGCGGAAAAAATATGATATGCAAGGCAGCATGCTGATTTTTTGCCTTGGTGGTAACCAAAAGATGATCCGTCACAGCAGGGTGTTGATATTGAAGTGGGGGATGGCGTATAGTGGCATACCTGTGGCACTTGTAGTACTGTGGAGTATGTCTAGAATATGCATATGAACTGTTAAACAAGGAAAATAGCCAATAAATTTGGGGAAGCGAATTAATGAAGGATTATTTTATAATGTTAATCACAGACTTATGAGCGGTTGCTGAAATAACAGCAATGTCGTGCACCGAACGAAGTACTGAG
>VOFK01003876.1_pt1 | contig 29662 bp, 27 predicted proteins | sample 5384121 | NCBI WGS metagenome assembly VOFK01 (sample SAMN12384730, study PRJNA508395) | human gut metagenome | isolation source: healthy gut J | host: Homo sapiens | reverse complement strand
CGGTGTGCGTCTGGATTTTTGCATGGCTGTTTGCAGGGCATGAATACCTTGCCCGAAATACGTTCTGGGTGTCTTTAGGATACTCTTTTTAGACAGAACGTAAGAGCAGTGCTTGCAGTAACCGTCGGATCGTTGGCTGTAGGGGCGGGTTGAATTTGCCCGGATACACCTTCTTTGTGGTATCAGACAGAAGCATTCCGCCCCTACAGGGAACACGATGGTAGTGAAAAAACTTATCAGACAGCCTCGCCAAGATCAACAATTAGTTGAGGCATGGGAAAGTTGTCAGAATACGGTAACTGTGTGCCGGAATTTCCATTTTCTGAGTTGCATCTTTCACTTCAACCTCATCACCGGTGAGATAATCATACCATTTGCCTGTAACGGGGAAAGTAACGGTATATGCTCCATCGGTCTTGCTGAAGTTTCCGGCAACTAACATGTGCTTGGTTGTGGAAGATAAAGTGATGAATCTTCCTTGTCCCCAGTTGCTTGTACCGACTTCCCATGAGAATTGGCTGGTGCTGGTAAATAATTCGGGATTATCATTGCGTAATTTTATCAGCCGTGAATAACTATCGTGTAAAGCCTTGCGGTCTTTGTTCTCCAGATATTCCCAGTGTAGCGGTTTCTTTCCTGTCCGGCCGTTCTCTTCGATGGAAACATCGTATCCCATCTCTCCGAACTGCCAGATCATTTTAGGGCCGGGTACAGTGAAGAAGAAGGATGCGTTCACTTCAAGTTGCCGCATACGGGTGGTTAAGTCTGTTTTCAATGCTTCATCTCCCCATTGGGTTTGCTTGTAGGCGGCTCGTTCTTCGTCATGGCTTTCCATAAATCCTATCCATGCGGGGATACTTTCGTACAGTCCGTCAAATGCGCTGTCATCGTTCCAACCCATGGCGGTCTGGCAATAGGCGTTATTCATGTTCCGCCATAAGTGCATACCGTCTTCGGCCAGTTCTTTTTCTTCTTTGCTATCACAGAAATGTTCCAGGATAACGTATGCCTCGGGTTTCACTTCTTTGATGGCCGCGTGGTAATCTTTCAGAATCTCGATGCGGCTCTTGTCGTAATTGGAAGCGCTACTTTCGGTTGATGCGGCTTGTGTAAAACCTTTAGTCAGGTCGAAACGGAATCCGTCTATATGGTATTCATTCAATAAGAATTGCAGATTGCGTTTCACGAATTTACGTACCAAAGGACTTTCATGATTGAAGTCGTGGAATACGCTGTAAGGGTGAGGTGCGTCTACGTTAAAGTAGGGATTGTTTGGGGCTGTCTTATTGTTTGCGCTGTTCCAGTACAATTTGGCAAACGGCATACTTCCGGTTGCATGATTGTAAACTACATCAAAAATAACTGCCATTCCTGCCTTGTGGCACGCATCAATGAAGTCTTTGTACATTTTCTTTGTTCCATACGCTTTGTCCAGAGCAAAGAAGAAGCATGGATTATATCCCCAGCTATCGTTGCCGTCAAATTCCTGGACAGGCATTAATTCAATGGCATTAACACCCAGTGATTTCAAATAATCCAGTTTTTGCATGGCTCCATTGAGGTCATTACTTGCCGTGAAATCACGGAGAAGCATCTCATAAATGACTAGTTGTTCCGGATTGGGTACCTTGAAGTCAGATACTGACCAGCGGTAGTTATCCTGCTGTATCTTGAAAACGGATACGATTCCTTTTCCTCCTTCGGGATAACTTTTGTTATCCGGATAAGTGGAAGAGGATATATAGGAGTCATTATCAGGATCGAGTATCTTTTCGCAATAGGCGTCTCCCAGACGGATGGTTTCACCATTTCTGGTACCTACATAATATTGGAAGGCATATTCTTTGTTTGCATCCAGATTTCTGAGAGTGATCCACCAGCAACCGCTGGCATCATCGCGATACATCTGGCAATTGTCTTCGTTGCTAAGTTGCCAATGATTGAAATCACCTACCACATGGGCGAAATCTTTATGGTTCCCGTCCGTGTCTTTATCGTAAAGGACGAGGGTGACTGTAGAGTTGTCTATAATGTTGATGCCTTCTGCTACATTTTCAGGCAACGTTCCTTTCTTGATAGAGGCCGGAACAAATTCTTGGTAAGTATTGTCTGTGACAGGTATAAAGAGGTCTTCGGTTTGCAGACTTCCATCTTCGTTGCGGAGTACGAATCCTAATTTTTTGACTGGGGTCTTTTCTGAACTGTACCATTGGCGGATGGACGGAGATAAGGTAAGCGTCCATACATTATTATCCAGTTTGGACATTTTACACTTGTCCGTGTTTTCATTCCATTCACTTTGTACGTATGACCAAGAGCCTTCACAGATAATGCCTGTATGTGCATATACTGTTCCCTGATAGTTATATAGAGAGAGAAGAGCTGGCGGCTCTGTAGTAGATGGTCAGCGGTCGGTCGGCATCAGGCTCTTCCAAAGAATAGCTGAGTCCTTCGGGTATGACAATGGGTTTGGGGGTTTGGGAGATGGTGAACGATTTTTGTGCGCTTCCCGCTATCAGGTTCAGATGGACATTCCGGGTGTCATCGCTTTCGTTTTCATTGACGGTGATGCTGACAGTAACAGTTCCGGCTTCTCCCCGGGTCGGAGTTACGATGCACCAGTTGTTTGCTCCAGGTTCATCCAGTGCAGCCTGCCAGGCTCTGCCGGCTGTAAAAGTGATGCTTCTTACTCCGGGTTGTGAGGCGAATGTCATTCCATTGGCAAAGAAGTTCTCACTTTCAGGAGCCGGAGTGATGGAATCGGTCAAGTTATCGTCATCGGAACAGGCAGTGAATAAACTCGCAACGAGTCCTAGGAAAAAAAGAAAAGTATATTTTTTCATAATCTTGTTATTTAAGGGGTAAAATGAAAAAAGACATCAGGCACCATCGGATAAACGGTAGGTGCTTGATGTCTTTTCGGATCAATTATTTAGCGTTTGACTACAGTGGCATGATAGTTGCTTGCGTCTCCTAATTTTAGAGTAATGACATAAGTACCAGCTTCGGTAGTGATATTGTCTCCTCCATAAGTCAGATGGTTCAAGTCTCCACCCAGATTAATATCCCATTTGTTATTGGCGCGGAATTTATAGTTTCCGGCTGCCAGTTCGGTTGTTATACTCCATTCACCGGTTTCCGCATTCAGTGTCATGGGGGTTGAATTGTCCCATCCTCCTTTGGGTCGCGTCGCCTATTATTCCCCATTCGGTTTTACTGAATTTATAAGTCAAGGTGGACAGGTTGGCTTCTATACGATAAAATCCGGTTTCTGTGACACTCAGGTTTCCGGCTCCTCCATCGGTGCTCAGTTCGGTATCACTGGCATAGCCATAGTTTGTACCGTCCCAGTCTTTCTGTGAGGTAAGTTTAAATGTGTTATCCGCATCCATATAGATATAGCCGTCATAATGAGTCATATCCGTAGAATAAAGATAAGGCGCCGTCTCTGGTTTCCATCCTTGGTGTCCGCCCGGAACGTAAAGGAACGGGCTGATATTTCCCAATGCTTCTATCTTATAGGTATATTCCAGCATGTTCAAGGTGATTTTCACCCATCCTTTGGCAGGGATTTTTCCGGCTTGCGGGTTTTCTGTCACTAACAGGCCGCTCTCAGAGTCGTCACCGTTTGTGGCTACGCCCAGTGCCCCCGGTGCCCAAATATCTCCGCCATCTACATTGCTTTGTGGAATAATCTTCCAGTAACATTCATCCTTGGGCATTTCCACAATCATGCTGAAAACCGGATCTTCATATACATCTTTTTCCGCTATGACCGAATTTTATCAATGCTTCGAATTCCATTTATTTACATCCCCTATCAAGTAATAGGCGGTGTCGATGAACAAAGCTTCGGGAGTCGCTTCAATTTTTCCCAGTGTTATTTTTTCCGGAAGGGCTATTGCTGAGGTGTGGCTTACGATATAGATTGTCGCGCGTGCATAGATTGTCCGTGCATGGGGAGCTTTGCCATAGATCTCTTTTTACAACCTCTTCCAGCTCTCCTGCAGTGACGGAGGCTGTTCCGTTTTTAACGCTACAGGGCAAGGGGACTGCTTGGGTAAAGGTTTCATCTTTCGAAACTTCCACTTCCAGATTGATGGTGTCTCCTTCTGTCAGTTCCGGATGGTCGGTCAGTTTGGCAACTTCCAGCAGGGTTGCATCATCCAAGTCCTTGAAAAGGATCGGGGCTGTGCATGAACTTCCTAAAGACAGGGTGAACCCTTCTACGTTTTGTACAGGTTCTTGCGGGTTGGTCTGTGGCAATGCGAAATGATCGTTGACGTTGTCATCGCAGCCCGTCAGGGCTGCAATGAATATCAATAACATATATAAATTAATTTTTTTCATAATCTTGTAATTTAAGGGATGATTTACTTGATGGCGCCTTTATTGTCAATAAAGTTCAGATAGGCTTTTTGACCTGCATTTCCCATGGCGCGTTCCTGGTCTTCACCGGTACCGCGATATTCTATCTTACCTCCCAGAATAATAAATTCGCTTTTCCACCAGTCAATGTCTGCTAACTTGATACACATGCGTACTTCGCCGGATGCAACGAAGGCGGGGGATACGAATTCTCCTTTGCCCTCGGGAACGGTAAACATATTGGCCTCTGTGAATGAGTCCCAGCCACCGGAAGTATCACCGGTCAGATACACTTCGGGCTTGTAGAAATCGACTGCGTATTTATAATTCCGTCCTTCGAGAGTGACTTTCACGACTACTATATACCATCCCGGATTACCAATCTCAATGTTATCTTCGCCTCCTGCATCCACCAGTTTTTTAGATGCTTCACTGATGGTCACTCCCTGGATTCCTACTTGATTGTTGTCCCACGATGTAGCTGTATTCAGTTTGAATGCGGCTTTATTCCCGTCTGCATCGGCTCCCAGATATTGCATGGACCAGAACATACCTTCGTTGGAATGAACCGGAATCATGGAATAACATTTGCTCCAATCCCAGTCGCACACACTGCCGATGAGATATAGATTGGTGGGCAGAGTCACTGCGGGCAAAAAGCATAATAGGGGAGAACTTGTGGCAATTCTATGATGTTCGAGGTGATGGTGCTGCCTGCTATCTCGGATTTGTTGTCGGTCAGGGCGGAAGCCGTCAGACGAACATACAAAGGTATGGGGGCTTTGGGAAACTCGTCTTCATTTACTCTAATAAATTGGAAATAGCGACAGCAACTTCTTGTGCGTCCACTTCCATTTTGGCTGTTGAATACTTGGTGTCCAGAGTCGCATTCTTTTCAAAAGCCTGGTCCAGAGCGATTTCTACAGTATAGCGCGTGGCAGCTGTGAAACCATAATCGGGCTGTGAACAGGTCAGTTGTATGGTGGCTGTGTTCTTTAAATCATAGATGCCCGATGCGTATTTAGGAACATTAAGCACAAACTCGGTCGGCTCTGTGAAGACAGGAGTGCCCTCATCGTCCGAGCACGCTACAAGTGTGCTCAAACTGAATACGAGGATGAATAAGTATATCATCTTTTTCATTGTTTCTCAAATTTATAAGGTTAAACTGTTATTTTAGTGTGGCATAGCCCGGATTCTGAACCAAGTTCGGATTGGCTGTCAAGTCTTTATCGCTGATGGGATAGATATTGAACTTGCTGTCAATATTGGCTATACCTTCTTGAGGGCCGCCTTTGTAGTCCCAGGCATATTCTTTAGTGAATTTGCCGAAGCGTATCAGATCCGAGCGGCGCTGACCTTCCCAATATAGTTCACGGGAGCGTTCCGCTAAAATGAAATCCAGAGTCAGATCGGAACCGGAGATATTGCCCGATTTGTCACCGTTGGCTCTTTCGCGCAATAAGTTGATATAACCTACAGCGGTAGAGACATCGGCTCCGGTTGCTTGTCGTGCGGCACATTCCGCATAAATTAAATAGATGTCAGCCAGTCGGAACAGAGGGAAGTCTGTGTCGGGCCATGCGGAAGGGGTGACTTCATTCTGATCCCAGCCCAGATTGGTGAATTTGTGGCAGAGATAGCCGCTGTTCCAATCGGTCAGTACAGGAACTACATCTCTACGGGTTTTCACTCCTTGCTCTGTGCAGTTGTCTCCGTTTTCACCATCCACATATTCCTTTACATCAAAGAATATAAAACGACTGTCCTTCTTTAAGGTGCTTCCGTGGTGGTCGTATCCTGCCACCGGTGAATAATCGAATTGTTTGACTAGTTGTGAACAGGGCTTTAAACAAGTCCATGAGGCGTCCATACCCAACCATTTGGGATTAAGCAAACCACCGTAGGCTGCCGCTGTGACCATAATGCTGTTTCCATAGCTTTTGGCATTTTCACCATCGCAAGGAATGGCGAAAATAATCTCATTGCCATGCAACGGGGAAAGATGATTCTCGCCGCAGAACAGATTCCTGTAATTCTTTTCCAATCCGAAACCCCCTTCATGAATGACTTTATTGGCATAAGAGACTGCCTGGTCGTACATGGGTGTACCTGTATATACTTCGGCATTGAGGTACATCTTGGCCAAAAGGGTATTGACTACAGGTTTGGTCATACGCCCGTAAGTGCCCATCGTACCTTTCTCCGGCAGAGAACTGTTTTCTGAAAGATCTTTCAATTCGGTTACCACTTTGTCGAATATTTCTTTAGCTCCCAATTGGGATGGTTTCCAGGACTTGTCATTAGTGGGGCTGTCATCCCATACCCATCCCGGGTTTCTATATACATCAATCAGATAGTAATAGTTCATGGCTCGCAGGGCACGGACTTCATCTCTGAATTGTTTGATATTAGGTATTCCGCAGTCTTCCGGATAATTGTCTAGAAATTCTTTTTGCAATACCGGATGTTCAGCATGGCTCTTTGATAAAATGTATAAGCGTAGAACAGGGTATAGTCCCAATTATTGGTACAGAGTTCCACTATACCTTCATCTTTCCAGTTCCAAAGGGCTTCATCGGTAGGGTATAGCTCAAGGGGACAGCAGTCCGCGCAGGAAACATAAAGAACCCTGATCCGGACCCTGAAGGTCTTGAACACCTCCCGAAGGTCCTACATTGCCGGACAAGCCGAAACCGCTATAAATTTTGGCGAGGAAAGACTGGCAGTCTGACTCATTGATAATTTCGGACTGGCCTTTGTCTATGATTGGATTTTGATCCAGATCATTTATGCAGGAGGATGTGGACAGGCAGAGAATGGCTGCTCCTACGAAAACGTATTTTTTTATGTTAAGATTGAATTTCATACTGTTTCTTTATTAAAAGTTGATATTAACACCGAACAATACACTGATAGGACGAGGATATACCTGGCGGTCCATACCTCCGTCTACTTCAGGATCGAGGCCGTCATACGGAGTGATGGTAATGGGATTTTGTACAGTGGCATACAGACGTCCCGACAAACCGTGGTATTTAGCTCCTTGGAGGAAATTCTCAAAGGAATATCCCAATGTGATATTATCTATCTTCAAAAAAGAAGCGTTTTGGATGTAATAATCCGACTGGCGCTGTCTTTCTTGGAAATTGGTATTGAATGCGGCTTTCGGTTGATTGGACAAAGCGCTGTTGCTGAAAATGGCGCTGGTGCCGATAGCGGCATTGGCTGCTATACCGTTGTAGTTATAGTTCCCTATGCTGGCGCGTCCGTTAAAACCGAAGTCCCAGTTCTTATATGATACTTTGGAGTTGAATCCCATAATCACGTCAGCGGTGGGCTTATGATACTGGTATAAGTCCTTTTCAGTCACTTCACCATCACCGTTACGGTCAACATAGACTCCTTCCATCGGGTTACCATTCTTGTCATATACTTGTTCAAATACATAATAAGTTCCGGGAGCATAGCCTACGCTGTGTATTTTAATGGTCTTGCCACCATCACCTCCGGTCGATTCAAAGCGTTTGCCCGGTGAGTCGCTGTTGTCATTGTAGTCCAGTTTGGTAATTTCAGTTTTGTTCCAAGCGACATTGAAGCCTAAATCCCAGTTCCATGTAGAACTAACGATGGGTTTTGCATTGATGGCAAATTCAAAACCGGTATTTTTCAATGAACCGATATTGGCCACCACATATTCGGCAAAGTCGGTACCTGCAGGAACATTCACTTCGGCATTGATCAGGTCTTTTGTATCGCGGATGTAAAAATCGGCCGAACCGTTGATACGGTTGTTAAAAAAGAACCCATAGTCTATACCTACATTATAAGTAGTGGTCTGCTCCCATTTCAAATCGGGGCTGGAAGCTGAAGGTGATACTACATTCACCCATTTTACATTTCCTGACTCATCATAGATGGGATACATGGCACCACCTTGACCGTATCTCCAGAAAGACATATAAGGATAATCACCTTGCTGGATATCTTGCTGGCCGGTGATACCCCATCCCAAACGAAGTTTCAATTCACTTAAATCCTTGAACTTTTTCAAGAAAGCTTCTTCGTTCATTTTCCATCCTAGGGCTACGGAAGGGAATAATCCCCAACGGTTGTTCTTGGCAAAACGTGAAGAGGCGTCATCGCGTAAAGTGAAAGTCAACAGGTACTTGTCCCATGCCGTATAGTTCAAACGTCCGTAAAATGATAATAGGACATATTGGGATTCAGCCGGTTGCTGGTCTCCGTTCATGCTTGTTTTTTCACCGAAGTTCTCTTCGTTTCTTGAAAGATACCATGTCTCTTTGTTGCTTTCATAATGATATTTCTGATAGGAATAACCTGCCATGACATCAAAGTGCTGCTTGGCGAAATCCTTGCTGTATTGTGCATAGAAATCAAGTAAGGTATTTCTTCTTTCGTAAAAGTAAAGGTAGTTGCTGCCCGATTTCAGAGGGTCTTCACCATACGAACCGGGGGCGCTGGGATCAACATATTTGTCACCGTCACTCTTGGTATAGTCCATGCCCACATTCAGGTTCAGACGCAGGTCGGGCAGAAAATGGACTTTATAGTCAAATTGGGCATTCCCGATGAAGGATTTGACTTTTGACTGGTCGTCTGTCATCTCAAGTAGGGATACAGGGTTGACACCGGCAGAGGATGCCTTTGTACCGTTGGGGTCATTATCCGTAGTCCAGGTGAAGTATCCGCCGAATTTATTGTTGTCATTCTTAACGGGCTTGGTGGGGTCGAAAGACACTGCACCCACAACGGCACCGGTGTCAGCGAACTGATTTTTGATGTAAATGCCTTTGGCGTTCAGGTTCATGTTCAAATGATCGTCAAAGAATTTGGGAGTCAAAGAAACGCTTCCGGTGTAACGTTCAAAGTTCGAGGTCTTCAGGATACCGTTTTGATTGGTATAACCAAAAGAAACACGGTAGGGAAGATAATCTTTGACAGAACCGTAGGCACTGATATTGTGTTCTGTGGAAACAGCGGTTCTCATCACTTCGTCCTGCCAGTCGGTGTTTACTCCCGGATAAAGGTTGACGGCTGTAATCATGGCTTCCGTTGCGTTGGGGTTGTTGATGATGAAATCGCGGTATTCGTCTCCTGTCATGACATCTATTTTATTTTTCCGGGTGCTGACAGAGACATTGCCCGAATAGTTTATCTTCACAGAACCTGTCTTGCCTTTCTTGGTAGTAATGATGATTACACCATTAGAGGCACGGGAACCGTAGATGGCGGTTGCCGACGCATCTTTTAATACCGTGAAACTTTCTATGTCGGTGGGGTTGACCGAACTCAGGGGATTCGAGAGGCCTTCTACGGAACCTGAACTCATGACTACTCCGTCAATTACAATTAACGGATCGTTGCTGGCGGTCAGAGAGGAACCTCCACGGATGCGGATGGCTGAACCTCCACCCGGCTGTCCTGTCGATGTGGCTACATTGACACCTGCCACTTTACCGGCAATCATGTCTTGAGGGCTGACTGTAAGACCTTTGTTCTTTTCTTCCGCTTTGATGGCAGTCACTGATCCGGTGGCATCGTTCTTTTTTACCGTACCATAACCGATAACCACAACGTCTTGCAACATTTGCGAATCATCTTTCAAAAGAATGTTTAGAGATGGGGCGGCGGGGACCTCCTGTGACTGATATCCGATAAATGAAATAACGATTATATCACCTTTATTGGCATTTAACTGGAAGTTGCCGTCAAAATCTGTGATAGTACCATTGGTTGTTCCTTTCACCACAACATTGGCTCCAATAATTGGTTCGCCTGTTGTGTCCTTTACAAGTCCTTTAACAGTCATTTGTTGGGCAAATGCGTCTAGGGACAAGAACAATCCCACTACTATCATGAGTAGGATTTTAAACATCACGTTTCTTTTCATGTCTTTAAATTTAAAGTTAAATAATTATTTCAAGTTTATATTCTCAGTTAAAAAATACCTATTGAAAACTGTTTTCCCAAACAACCTGATTTTCTAATCAATCTCTGTTATAATGTATGTTTTTACCTTTTAGAATGATTGGCGGCTGCTTTAGCTAACCATCATCCTCACTTACTTTTTTTGTTTTGTTTGTTACAAATGTAGCGGTCTTATAAAGCGATTTTTTGAGATAAGAATAAAAATATAAATATAAATGATTTAGTGCTAGTGCAAATCATATATAATTGATTCATAGTATAATATACTGGTTGGCTTATCTTAAAAATATAACTATATGTGAACTGTTCAAGGCTCATTCGGCTACATTTTATGAGGATTAATGTTAACTGTTTGTCAAAAGATCACTTTCTATAACCTCTTGATGCCTTTTAATTCTGCTTTATCTTTTACCTCTTTAATGCTGATTGCATAACCACCACCGCTTGCTGCGTGTAAGTTCAGTTTGCTTTTGTTGGTCACAATGCCTTTACGGATGGTATATGCCTGTGGATTATCTTTCCAGTCGGCATCTTTTGCGTCTGCATATACAGTTGCGATGTATTTTTTGTCCGGATCAAGGAAATCAAATATCAGTTTTGAAGAATGACCGTTCTCGTCTGCCGTACAGCCGATATACCAGTCGTTGGTTCCTTTAGCTTTGCGGGCAATGGTAATATAGTCTCCCGGTTCGGCTTCCAGATATTTGGTTTCATCCCAGTCAATGGCTACATCTTTTTATGAATTGGAAGGCATCCATGAAGCGTTCATAGTTTTCAGGTATGTCGGCAGCCATTTGTAATGGGCTGTACATTGTTACATACAGGGCCAGTTGGCGTGCCAAAGTAGAACGTACCTGTGAATTGTTGGTAGGATTCATTTTGTTACAGCGGGTTTCAAAGATACCCGGAGTGTAGTCCATCGGACCACCTATTAATCGTGTGAAAGGCAAGATGGTAGTATGGTTTACGTTGTTACCGCCAAATGATTCATATTCAGTTCCGCGTGCCGATTCGTTACCGATCAGGTTGGGATAGGTGCGGCATATTCCGGTAGGGCGTACAGCTTCGTGGGCGTTTACCATGATTTTGTAGTCCGCTGCTTTTTTCACCGCATACAGATAGTGGTTATCCATCCATTGTCCATAGTGGTGTTCGCCACGTGGAATAATGTTGCCTACATAGCCACTTTTTACAGAATTATATCCGTTGTCTACCATGAATTGGTATGCCTGATCCATGTGTCGTTCGTAGTTACGTACAGAAGCTGAAGTTTCATGATGCATCATTAGTTTTACGCCTTTGCTTGCAGCGTAGCTTTGAAGTTCTTTCACATTGAAGTCGGGATAGGGAGTTACAAAATCAAACACATAATCTTTGCTTTTTCCGAACCAGTCTTCCCAACCTTCATTCCAGCCTTCTACCAATACTTGGTCGAATCCATGCTCTGCTGCAAAATCAATGTAACGTTTTACGTTGGCAGTGTTGGCAGAGTGTTTGCCGTTAGGTTTTGTTTTGTTGTAATCTGTTTCACCCAGTTTTACACTGGATAAGTCGTCCGTGTAAGCCCATGAGCCTTTTCCCGTAATCATATCCCACCATACGCCGATGTATTTTTCACAGGCTTGATCCAGGAAGTGTCTGCTATTTTTTGCAAGGTTCGTTCAGGTTTAACGTAATGCGTGAGGCAAGAATGTTGCGGGCATCATCACTGACGATGACGGTACGCCACGGTGAAGTGCAGGGAGTCTGCATATATCCTTTGTCACCTTGTGCGTCCGGAGTCAGCCATGATTCGAAAATCATGTTCTTGTCATCCAGGTTGAGGTGCATGCAGGCATAGTCTATCAAAGCTGCTTCGTGCAGATTGATGTACAGACCGTCGTCTGTTTTCATCATCAGGGCAGTTTGTACACCGGTGGGGCTGAATGCGGTTTGCGAGGAGTTCTCCGTATAAGCCTTTGAAAACAATCCTCTGATTTCCGACAGGCGGGAAACGGTATAGTCATATTCCTGTGTGTCATAATCTCCCGGAATCCAGTAAGCGGTGTGGTCACCTGCCATGGCAAATTGTGAATGTTCTTCTTTGATCACGAAATAGTTCAAGTTCTTCTGCTGCGGAAATTCATAGCGGAAGCCCAGACCGTCGTTGAACAGGCGGAAACGGATGATTATAAATCTGTCATTGGCAGGCTGGTTCAATGTGACCGCCAATTCATTATAATGGTTACGGATTTCTTTTTCTTCTCCCCATACCGGCTGCCATGTTTCATCGTTAGTAGATGTCCGGACATCCTTTATCTCGAAACCGTTATAAAGGTTTGTCTTGATGTCCAGTTTGTCTATGTCTTTTTTATCAGTCCATTCGAAGTCGGTTTTTGGCGTTTGCGTCTTCTTTTTTTAATTCCCAACCCCAATTTACTGGGTTTGATAACTTCCTTTTGTTTATAGGTCAGTTCATACGTGGGAGTGCCCTGACCATCTAGAGTAAATGTCATCTCCAGATTACCATCCGGAGAGTTCAGTTTTTGTTGTGCATTTGCAATGAATGAGATACAGAGAAATGCGATAAGTGAAAGATTCTTTTTTAAATTCATAATATGTACTGGTATTAAATTATAAGCACTTTTTACTGGTTGTTTTAAAATTCTAAAACTAGCATTCCACGCCCCGAAGTGTTAGGTTTTTATTCAAGTCGATATTTTGATCCGTTAAAACATCATGGGCTGATGTTGTTGGAAGTACTTCTTTGTATGGAGTCAGGTTTATGGTTTGCGTTTTGTCTGTTACATTCATGAGAAGCGTTATAGATTTGTTTCCGTATTTTCGTTCATAAACGTAAATCCCTTTGTTGGGAGCGAAGTGTTTCAATCTGCCTTTGGCTATGACTTCATTCCCTTTTCTCCATTGGAGTAATTTCTGCATATAAGTAAAGGCTTCATTTTGCTGCGGAGTACGGTTAGCCTCATTGAAACAGTTGCGTGGGTCATTTTTCCAACCTCCGGGGAAATCACAACGTAACAGACCGTCGCCATTGGCTTTATCTGCAGCCATCAGAATTTCTGTCCCATAATAAATCTGGGGAATGCCACGTGTGGTCAGCAGGAATACAAGTGCTTGTTTGTAGCGGTCAATATTTTGCGTGGCTTCTTCATTTAAATAAAAGCGTGAAGTATCATGGTTATCAAGGAAAACGAGCAGATTCATCGGATCTGCATATACCAAATCCTGAGTAAGATAATCGTAAAGACGATATAATCCGCCGTTCCAGTCAGTTGTTTCTTCGTCAAAGGCTTTGTTCATTTGTTCCATCAGCGGGAAATCCATCACGGTACGGAGATTGGAGTTTCTGGGAGCAGCCAGTCTGCTGTCTTTCTGCCAGAAAGAAACCAGCACATTACTGTTCAACCAAGTTTCACCTACTATGTTGAAATCAGGGTACTCATCGGTCACGGCTTTACACCATTCTGACATCATGTCGAAATCTGCGTAAGGATGTGTGTCTTGACGGATGCCGTTAATCCCTGCATATTCTATCCACCAGATACTGCTTTGGATCAAATAGCGGGCTACATGGCGGTTGCGTTGGTTCAAGTCGGGCATTGATTCTGTAAACCATCCGTCTACGGCTATCTTGCGTTCATAATCAGAAGCGTGGATATCCTGTACACTCGCTGTTTTATAAGAAGTTTGTGTGTAGTTTCCTTTAAAATTGAACCAGTCTTTGGAAGGCATATCTTTGAAAAGATAGTTTTCGCTGCCACAATGGTTGAAAATCATGTCCATAACAACTTTCATTCCTTTGCTGTGTGCTTGTTCTACCAGCTTGCAGAATTCTTCATTGCTACCTAATCTGCGGTCTACTTGATAATAATCGGTAATGGCATAGCCATGATAGGATCCTTCTTTCATGTCATTTTCCTGTATGGGGTTCAGCCAGATTGCCGTAACTCCCAAGTTGGAGAGATAATCCAGATTATTTTCAATACCTGCGAGGTCGCCCCCGTGACGGGCGAACGGATCGTTACGGTCTACCTTTGCTTCCAACATTTCCGGTACGACATCGTTCGAGGGATTTCCGTTGGCGAAGCGGTCTGGCATAATCAGATATAATACGTCACCTGAGTTGAAGCCTTCCACGTTGGAAGCATCTGCCTTACGCTGTTTTTTATTTCATATGGCACAACAGTTTGCTTTTTACCTTGTTTCAGTGTAATATGAAAAGTCTGCGGAGTAGCTTCCGATAAATCCATATATAAGATTAAGTAATTGGGATTTTCTTGTTTCACAACATCTTTCAGAAGAATGTCTTTAGAAGAGATGCTTACATCACTGGAGGAAATATTGTCGCCATACAGTAGGATCTGTAGTTCGGGATTCTTCATATCCGCCCACCAGAAGGTTGGGGCTACTTTTTTAATTATGGCTGCGGACACTGTGTGTTGCAAACCGAATAACGCGAGTAATGCCATAAGTGCGAATGTTCTTTTCATAATATATAGAAATTAGTGTTTATATCTTCATTTCATTTGGATGTTGCAAATGTAGGAGTGGAATAGCTGAGATTTGAGTACTAGAATAAAAATATAAATGTTTTATAGACTCAACTTATTGATAATTAGGCATATTTGTCTTTGCTGTATTGCTGAAAATATAAACGTCAATGAAAATATTTTCGTTGAAAAACTTTATTCTAATTACTTATATTTATATATTTTTGTGAATCTATAATAAGTATATAAGATGAAGAATGTAACCTATTTCTTTATATTGTTTTTTTTGTTGACTTTGACAACTCCTTTGTTTGCTGATAAAAACAGCAATGAAGAAGTGTTGAAAAGGTTGGATCGGGTCATAGATAATAAGACCGCTTGTCATGTACAGAAGGAAAAAGAGATTGTGGATTTAAAGCAACGTCTTCACCGTTCTAAAGATAATAGGGAGAAATATGAACTTTGCGGTTCTTTGTTTAACGCTTATCTGCATTATCAAGCAGATTCCGCATTGTATTATATTAATGGAAAAATGAATTTGTTGCCTCTGTTGAATCATCCGGAGTTAAAGAATGAGATTGTCATTAACCGTGCCGAGGTGATGGGGGTGATGGGAATGTATAACGAGGCTTTGGAACAATTGGAGCGGGTAGACCCGTTGGAATTGGAACGGGAGACTTTGGCTTATTATTACCGGACCTATCGGGCTTATTATGGTTGGGTGGCCGATTATACCACCAATGATGCCGAAAAAGTGAAATATTTGAAAAAAACTGATGCTTACAGGGATTCTATTCTTATTGCTACTGATCCTTGTGTAGACAGGAGCATTGTATGGGCTGAGAAGAAGATTATTAATGGCAAGGTGGATTCTGCTTTGGTTATATTGTCGGACCTATTGAAAGAAACGCCGGATGAACGGCAAAAAGGGTATATTTATTATACTTTATCCGAGGCTTACGATATGCGGGGAGATATTCAGAAAGAAATTTATTATCTGGCCTTGACCGCTATTACAGATTTGAAATCGTCTATTCGTGAATATGCATCCTTACAGAAATTGGCTCAACTGATGTATGAGGTAGGTGATTTGGATCGTGCTTATAAGTATTTGAATTGTTCAATGGAGGATGCGGTAGCTTGTAATGCCCGTTTGCGGTTTATTGAGGTAACGCAGTTCTTTCCTATTATTGATAAAGCATATAAATTGAAAGAAGAAAAAGAGAGGCAGATTTCCCGTACTCTTTTAATCAGTGTCAGTTTGCTTTCTTTATTTTTGCTTGCTGCTATTTTTTATCTGTACCGATGGATGAAGAAATTATCAGTGATGCGCCGTAATCTGAGTCTGGCTAATCAGCAGATGCAGGAAGTAAATGCTGAGTTGGCACAGACGGGGAAGATCAAGGAAGTATACATTGCCCGTTATTTGGACAGGTGTGTGATTTATCTGGACAAGTTGGAGTTTTATCGTCGTTCTTTGGCGAAACTGGCAATGGCCTCCCGTATAGACGATTTGTTTAAAGCGATTAAATCCGAGCAGTTCATACGAGATGAACGGAAGGATTTTTATAATGAGTTTGATAAGTCTTTCCTGGAGTTATTTCCTCATTTCATTACTTCTTTTAATGAGTTATTGGTAGAGGAAGGAAGAATATATCCCAAATCGGGCGAGTTGCTGACTACGGAATTGCGTATATTTGCTTTGATCCGTCTGGGAGTGACTGATAGTAATCGGATTGCCCATTTCTTGGGGTATTCTTTGGCAACGATTTATAATTATCGTAGCAAGATGCGTAATAAGGCGATAGGAAACAAGGAAACTTTTGAACAGGAAGTGATGAACTTGTAGAGATATGATTACAATAATACCAGCAAATGTAATATAAGTGTATTCACTGTTATTCCGTGCTTCAGTAAGTATTAGCTCTAACCTTGGGAGTTTGGTCGTATTTATTCTAAATGTGGCAAAATGTAATTGTTCCCCAAACGGATAGCATTACTTGTCCAATAACACAATTGATTTTAGAAGATGGATAAGTCCCGCCTTGGACATTGAGGATAGGCAAGTCGAATATCTTTTCAGTTAACTTGGTCTCGAAACTTTCTAATTGTTGAAATTGGAAAGCACCTATTTTGTCCTCGTTATTATTATTTTCTATTTTGTTCAGGTACTTGTCATTTTCTTCATAAACAGCAATGGCAACTTCATAAATTTCAAACCATGTCTTTGAATCTTCGACCATTAAATTCATAAAACAGAGAGTACAGTACCTATGTGAGAGATAAAAATAGCACCACAACTAGTAAACTTCCAATAAGTGTTCAGCGTATCTTCGGAGATGTTTTGGTAGAAAATAGTAACATTGATAGCATATCTATACAGGTAGATAACCATAGGCTGAAAGACAAAATACTATAAATGTAATAGGAGAGATAGAGTATTGCCATAGGTGGCTTATTTCAATATTGCGGCAATGTCGGTAGGTGCGATAAATATCTTTGGAAATCAATGGAGTGGATTCTGTAAATACGACCTCATTTGTCATTTTGATTTCTTTAGGAACGGTTTTTGTCATCGAATCGCTGATGCTATTGAATGCCTGATAAAAATTATTGGACATAGTACTGATTGTTTGGCATAAATAAAAAAGCAGAGAGAGAATGAGAGTTGAATAACTCAAAATAATTCTCTCTCTGCTTGGGAGTAGTTCTACAGAGAGGAGGATATTAAATCCTTATCTCTGTGTGTTTAGACTTTGATTACTGTGCCGGATAGGGAGTCAGGTTTACAGTAATGGTGTCTTCTACTTTTTCATTTGTTGAAGTAGTGATAGTCAATTTCACTTTGACTGGGGTTGCTACAGATACTTTGTTTGCATCACCAGCATTTGCTGTAAGTTTAATATCTTTACCGTTTATATTTGCTGTCAAATATTGGGTATATTTAGCTTCGACTTCGCAAACTACATTTTGAATATCATCTTGTGTTCCAGAAATGTTATCTACACGGTAATAGATGTTCTTGTCATTCTTATCAGCAGCTTTACCATATTTCACAGTTACTATGTTACCACTACCAGAGATGATAGAAATACCAGCAGGCATAACTGTTGTATAGTTTTTGCTTTCAGCAAACATAACTTTGAAGTCAGCAATCGGGAACTGTACGCCTGCATAGGTAACCTTACCACCTGTTAACGTATAAGCCTTGTTAGTTTCCCTTTTTCAGTTAATGTGATAGTACCGTTGTCACTAACAGCAATCTTGTCAGCATCATCTTCAATAGCTTTGTATCCACTTACAGTTCCAGCAGAGAAAATGTTGGCTTTAGTGATTTCACTAGCATAAACTGTTACAATCTTATTCAAATAGTATGACGGGTTAAATGTATAAGCTGCTGCCAATGTTGCATCGCTTGGCTTTTCAATAGTGAACGGCAAGTTAATAACAGCAATTGTTCTGAAATAATTGAGTGTTCCAATTTTAACAGCTGCAACAACATTTACCTTAGCTGTAAACTCACCACCATTTTCAATGATTTTGGCTAATTGACTACCGTAATTTGTGTTGAAGTTAACTTTGATACCTGCTATTTGGGCTGCTTCAGTTGTTGTTTTACCTTCAGAGTCAACAGTAGCGATATTCTTAACAAGATCGGTTAGATTTTCAGTTTCTATCTTGCCTGTTTCAGCATTTTCATATACCCATTCTACTTGGGGTTCAAGTACCATTTCTTGATATTCAGCATTCCAAACGACACGTTTGTCTGCACCCATGGCATCGAAGTAGGGCTTTAAGTCAGAGATAAATGCTTGTTCAGCAGTTTCAGTCACTTCTGTTACAACATGCTTCTTGCTTACGATAGAAGTAATTTCTTCTGCATCAGGAGTTTTTTCATTAAAGTTCAAGGTTACATTGTCAGATTTAACCTTACCGAAAACATTCATATAATGAACTGTAAAGTAAACATTTCCTGCAGCCTTGTCATTAAGATTGATAGTCATACCATCGAATGATACGCCATAACGGATAGAGTCTGCTTTTGCTTGAGCATTATCAGCCATTGTGATGTATGAATCGAATAGTTGACCTGCCCATTTTTTTTCAGGGACAATTGTTACAGATTCACCTGGCTTAGCATCCACGTATGATGTGAGATAAGTATCACCTTGCTCATTAATCTGGTATTTACCGAATGGAATATTAACATCTTGGGCATCCACCAAACTAAAATTAAAATCACCATTGAATGGAGAGTAAACATTTTCGTTAACAACCAATGACGCTACAGCATTGCTATTGCCGTATGATTCAACTATTTCATCATTAACAGTAATACCTTCTACAGGAATTTCATACAATCCGGTTGTAGAAGCTGCTCTGCTGCTGCTTAATACTCCACTAAAAGGAACTACTTTTCCTAATTTGATAGGCAGTTCTTCACCTTTAGAGTTTACAGCCTTAACGGTTTTTCCTGATTAATCGTAAGAAACCGGGGATATCTGAACTATAATAGAACTGGTAGATTGTCCTACCATATATTCACCTTTGGCAGGTTTTTCTTTAGAACCACCTTCCCATTTCGGCCATGCTGTTCCTTCTTTAGCAATGCTATAAGCAATATTGAAATTGTTTTCCAATACAGTAATCTGAGCCAATCCTTCGTTCAAGGGCAGACGAACAGATTTTTCATCCTTACCGTCTTTGTCACAAACAACCATGATAACGTAGTTGTTAGGATCAGTAGGATCAGCGTAGTAGTAAGGAACATTTGTTGCAGGAGTAGCGCCGGCAAATTCTTCAAATTCTGTACCGTTCCACAAATACCACTTGCCGTTTTCCTTTTTTCACTTCAGGTTGAGCATCCTTGCCCGGTTCAACCCTGTGCGCCGTCCTGGCCTACAGCTTTAACGGTAGTTTTCTCACCGTTGCATACCCAAAAACCATCTTCCGAGATAGTCCATTCTGTACCTGCAGCACCTGCTTCACCGTCCTTACCGTTGGTAATGGTGTAGCTGCTACCGTCATTGAAAGCAACAGTGAAACCGCCTGTGGCAGGAGTTACAGAAGTAATCCAGTTGGCAGCATTGATTTTTGCTTCCAGGTCTTTGATTTGACTTTCGATGCCATCCACGCGTGAAGTCAGCTCGTCAATGTCATCATCGTAGTCTTTACAAGACACAAATGTTCCTGTTGACGAAACCATTAAGGCTCCGAACAGGATTGCACTTAAAAACTTTTTGTTCATAATAGAAAAACTTTAAATTTATAAATTTAAAAAACTAAAATTGGTTATACATACCATTTATTATAAAAGGACTTAATTGTTTTCCTCCTGTTTCAGCGGATTCCTCTCGTGTGCCACATACTGCCGGGGCGTCATGCCCGTCACTTTTCCGAACGCCACATAGAAAGGGCTTTTCGAACCGAAGCCGCTGCGTACGGGAACTTCCTCTATGGGGCATCGTCCGCTGCGGAGCAGCTCTTTGGCGTATTCCACTCGGTAAGTGTTTACTAGTTCTTTCAGGTTACAGCCGAAATAGCGGTTCACCACATTACTTAAATAAGTCTGGTTTGTCTCCAGCATCGCACTCAGTGTCTTCAGCGAAAGAGAGGAATCGAGGAATACTTGACGCACTTCCATCAGGTATAATATACCTTTATATATAAGAGCGTCTATCCGGCGGACGTCCGTCCGCAACGCAAACTCCTTCTCCCATCGGCGAGAGGCGGCACGATAGAGCAAAGTCTTTTGGCGCACCGAAGTGTAGCGGGTCTTTTTACGTCGCAGAAACAGGTATTCCATTCAATTCTTTTTTCGTTTTTTTATTTGCTTATTTTGTCGATCTCTTAGTAAGAGATCGACAAAATAGATGTAATATGCATAAAATCAAATAATTAAATCAGTGAGAAGTGGGCTGTTGAGAGAAAGATTAAATAAGAAAAAAGGCTTTTTTTTGCTTTAGATCGTATTTTTTTAATGAAAAGTGTATTAGTTATCAAAACTTTCCTTATTTTTGCACGAGAATTATATATCTCTTACTAAGAGATATATAAAAACCTATCTTGTATTTTGTAGCCTAAACAGGTAAAAATCAATTATTTATCTCTTCGTTTTATTATATACTTGGGCGCAGAATGTAATTCATGTGTCAGAAATGAGTACCGCTTTGTACTTTATTATATGGCGTATGATTTTTTCTATCGGCATCCAGAATTCATGGAGAAGTTGGAATAATGCTGGACGGAATGAAGATGAATGTGTCAAAACCAAAATGACAGCTTTGAAAAGTTGCAGATAGTAATTATAACGCGTAAAAGGGTCGTATCAAACTCTGTATTGAGTAATGATACGATCCTTTTCTTTAGTCTTTTTAGGAGTGCTCAAATTTCAGATTATAAGTTCATGTTTTCAAAAACAGAGTTTTGACACCGCGGAGTGAATTTCAGTTTCGGGAAACAGAACATTGAACGGTGGTGATGGAATGAGCATATATTACTTTCGGGAAACGCTTTACCTCTCTTTGATAATACTTACACAGCCGGCACCGATAATCAGGAACACTCCAGCTAATACCAGCATGTTTACTTCCGGAGCGACACTACCCGGACTGGTAAACATCTTCAGTACGATACCTCCTAAAGAAGCTGCGACAATCTGTGGAACACAAATAGTTCCATTGAATAATCCCAGATAGGTTCCCATATGTCCTCCTGTTAATGCATTGGTCAGAATGGTAAAGGGAAGGGCCAGCATGGCTGCCCATGCGCAACCTATCAGGATGAAGGATGCAAATAAAGCATATTGATTATGGATAAAGAAAATGGAGATGAATCCAATGCCTCCCAATACCAGACTGAGTACGTAGGCAAATTTGCGGTTCTGAATCATCGGGATGATCGTTGCCCAAATAACGGAACCAATGGCTTGGACAGCAAATAAGATCCCGACCCAATCTCCCGCTGTCTGGTATTGTGCGGATTGTGTATCCAGTACCACTCTGGAAACACCGTTTGTCATGGTTGTTATGACCGGTGTGTCGAACACATTCAAAGCAACTGTTCCATTGGTGTAAGTCCACATGAACATGAAGGCTGCCCAGCAGAAAAATTGTACCAGTCCTACTGTCCAAAAGGCTTTGGGAGCCTTGACCAGCAATTTGAACATATTTGTCTTTTCTTTTTTGCTTTCATGGGTGATGCCATGATATGCTGCATATTCTTCGGGAGGAAATTCCTTTACTTTGGCCGAAGTATAGATCACGCATAGAATCAGTATCAATGCGCCGATGTAGAAAGAATAGATGACAGAGTCGGGAATAATACCTTTGGGAGCAATATTACTGATGCCGATGGCGGCAAAAATAAACGGGAAAAGATATCCTGCCAGACTGCCGGCATTACAGAGAAAACTCTGAATGGAGTAAGCCAGTCCTTTTTGTTTTTCATTCACCATATCGCCCACCATCATCTTGAAGGGCTGCATGGCCATATTGATAGAGGTATCAAGGAACATCAGTGATATCAGACCGAATACCATAGCTGCACTGACTGTCATTCCGAAACTACCTGCATTGGGGAGCAGGCACATGACGCAGACAGCAACCAGAGCTCCTGCAAACAGATAGGGGATACGCCGTCCGAAACGCGTCCAAGTGCGGTCACTCAGTGCGCCTATGATGGGTTGGACGATGATTCCTGCCAGCGGAGGTAATATCCAAAAATAGCTTAAACTGTGTGGGTCTGCTCCCAAAGTGGAAAAGATGCGGCTGATATTCGCGCTTTGCAAAGCGTAGGCTATCTGCACGCCAAAGAATCCGAAACTAATATTCCATAGTTTCCAGAAACCTAAATCGGGAATTTTTTTCATGGTATGTGTGTTATTGATTATCGTTGGGGTAGGGAGTCACCACAGACAGCCTGGGGCTGTCTGTGGTGGATGGTTAGAATCTGCCGGTGGTGTCAATCATCTCTACCAGCTTTTCATTGAACTTCTTGTTCTTTATCAGTTCTTCTAAAGTGAGATGCATACGATATTTCCAGTAATGTCTTGGATTGGCAGGTACGTTGATACGTTCCGTGTTCACATCGGGATAGCGGATTTCTTCGTCTATTGACAGCCAGTCCTGAAAGGACAGGATGCACAGCAATGACGGACATTCCAGATGGTGGCGTACTATTTCCTCGCAAACCCATCCCGGGGCTGAAACCGGAACTTCTCCCCAGTGTCCCATTACATGGTTGTAGTAGCGGCAGGTCTGTTCATAATCTTCTTCCCACCATCCCCGCAGAGTAGACATGTCATGAGTGGAAATAGTACAGACCGAGCGGTACGGATATTCCCACACGTGACCGAACTCGTGTTTGGGATTCTTGGGCATACGTTGGATTTCCAGGCTGAGTATTTGCAACTGGTCCATTACCCAAGGCACACAGTCGGGAACCATTCCTAAATCCTCTCCGCACACCAGCATAGAAGTGGCTTGTGTCAGGATAGGCAGCTTTTTTCATCGCTTCCTGATACCAGAACTGGTTATGGCGTTGGTAATAATAATGATTATACAGACGGTTGAAAGCATCTTTCTCCTTCCAGTCGAGGCGCCCGAAGATGAAATCATTCTGAACGGCAATTCTTGGATGATACATGGAGGGGTGCTTGCGGTCGGGAACAAATAATACATTGCTTATCAAGGCATATACTCCCTCGCGTATATGGATACTTTCTTCATCTTTCTTATCGGAGAAATAAGCCTCCACTTTGCGTTGGGTATCATATTCCGGGCGCATTTCATAAATGTCATCGTGAGCATGTTGTACGAATGTTTCTTTTACAAAGGCAGCTTTGTCACCAAACATCTTGTTTAGCATCTCTTCGTTGATGAACGGTTTGGTCATGAAGTCCTTTTGGAACGGCAGCCCGTAACTTTGAATTTCGTCTACACTCATAGGCAATGCCGGTACAAACTGTCCCAGCAAACCATGTACCGAATGAGATGGGATTTCCCAGATACGGAAGAAACCAAGAATATGGTCTATGCGGTAAGCTGTGAAATACTCTGCCATTTTGCGGAAACGCTTCTGCCACCATTGGTAGTTGTCTTGTTCCATTACCTCCCAATTATAGGTGGGGAAAGCCCCAGTTCTGTCCGTTAACGGAGCATGCGTCGGGTGGTGCGCCTGCCTGACCGTTCATGTTGAAATAATACGGCTCAATCCATGCCTCCACACTGTTGCGGCTGATGCCGATAGGGATATCACCTTTAAAGATAATACCTTTTTTCGCGGGCATAGTTTCCTGCATCAAGTAATTGGATATGTAAATGGTACTGTGTGTAGTAGTAAAAGGCGATTTCTTCATAACAAGAGCTGTCCGGTGCGCATAAGGCTGCTATTTCTTCTGCCTTGTACTCTGTATGCTCAGGCCATTGGCTGAAATCCGGAGTGCCATACAGATCTCTTAGATAGCTGAATGCGGCGTATGGCAGCAGCCAATGTTCATTTTTTTCTTCAAAGAATTTTTTTGAACTCGGCAGAAGCCAGCACTTTTTTCCCCGTTTGTTGGAACATCACTTTCAAATAGGAACGTTTGGCATTGTTCACCGCTTCATAATCTATTTGGGGAAGAGCGTTCAATTCTTGCCGGCGGGCTTCAAAAACAGCCAGCGCTTCCTTATCCTTCATCTTACCCAGCTGGTTCAGGTCAATATACATCGGGTGGAATGCATAAATGGAAATGCTGTTGTAGGGATAAGAATCCATCCAGGTATGGGTAATGGTCGTATCGTTGATAGGAAGGATTTGTACAGCTTGCTGGTGGGTCTTTGCCGCCCAGTCTATCAGTTTCTTCAAATCTCCGAAATCTCCTACTCCAAAACTTTTCTCACTGCGGAGAGAAAATACAGGGATAGCTGTTCCCGCCACCTTACGGGCCGATGAAGTGAAATGAACTTCAGTTTCCGGTGTCAGGTAAATTTCTCCTTTTTTTAATTCCGGATTATTAAGCATCCGGTTGTCGTGGTTCTCCCATTCCTCTACCTGCTTGCTGTCGGCGTTGCAGGCTACGAACTTATAACTTAGCGGAAACTCCAAAGTAGAAACATTCAGTGTGATGGTCCACTCGTTCGGTTGTATTTCTTCCATCAGGACCGTCTTTTGAATATCCCAATTGCCTAAAGCCGGGCAATCTCCGCTGATAGCCAGCACTTGACGCTTATGATGCAGACAAGGGCATAAGGCCCGGAAAGTAATGCTTCCATCGGCGCTTGCTGTGACTTTTATAGTTGTCTCAGACTGATAATCACCACTGAAGGCGGAACTGTATAAGTAAGATTCAGCCGGAAGGTCTTTCCAGAAATCATTTAATATGTAGTGGCAGTTTTTCTTTTTTCCGGGGCAAAACAAATGAGCCATGGTTCCGCTTTCACGGCGGATGCACTGTCCGTCACGATATACTCCATAGCGGTAGGAAACAGGTACGCATGCAGGGAGGTCCGGCATTTCAGCTTCACCTTCCCAATGTTCCCCGTTTGGAGTGCGAAGGATGATAGGTTCACTATTGTTTCCGTCCAGTATCACCCCCAGTTCTTCTCCCCAGGCTGTACGGTATTCAATTCGAAATGTGAGTTTCATGTTATTATTCGAGTTAAATGGTTTAATGTCCCAAAATTAAGACTTTCTGGCAGAATATCGTCTTTCATCCAATTAATTTATAAGAAAAATGAATGAGGTTATGTTTGTTACCGGCGGTGAACTATTACAATTTCTGCCCATTTCATCGAAAAAAAGGAGTCGGTATGAGTATCTGTTTCTTCGGGCATTTAAAGGAGGAAAAATATAAATGGGGTCAGGTTGGTTTTCATTGATAAAAAAGCCCCGATCCAGAGAAAAGCAGGATCGGGGCTACCTCAAATTGTAAGATGTGAGGATGGATTTTGATTAAAAAAATAATGAATGAAAAATTACGCGTCTATATTCGCATATGTCGCGTTTTCTCTATGAACTCGCGGCGTGGAGCTACATCGTCTCCCATCAGCATGGAGAAGATATAGTCTACGTTGGCGGCATTGTCAATTGTTACCTGTTTCAGAATACGCGTTTCAGGGTTCATTGTTGTTTCCCACAGTTGTTCGGGATTCATCTCACCCAAACCTTTGTATCGCTGTGTATGGATTCCGTTTTCTTGTCCGTCACCATATTTTTGAATGAATGCCTGGCGTGCTTCTTCGGTGTAGCAGTATTCACTGATTTTTCCTTTGCTGCATTTATACAATGGCGGATTGGCAATGTACAAATGTCCGTTTTCTATAATTTCCGGCATATAGCGGTAGAACAATGTCATGATAAGGGTGTCGATGTGAGAACCATCGACATCGGCATCGGTCATGATCACCACTTTGTGATAACGCAGCTTGTCGATGTTCGCTTTTTTGCTGTCATCATTTCCGTCCACACCGAAACGGACACCCAGGGCGGTGATGATATTATTGACCTCATCGCTTTCAAAAGCCTTGTGCCACATCGCTTTTTCCACATTCAGGATTTTACCCCTCAAAGGTAGAATTGCCTGGAAGGCACGGCTACGTCCTTGCTTGGCAGAACCACCTGCCGAGTCACCCTCGACCAGGAATAGTTCACATTCCTCCGGATTACGGCTCGAGCAGTCGGCCAGTTTGCCCGGCAGTCCGCCACCGCCCATCGGACTCTTTCTTTGAACAGATTCACGTGCCTTGCGTGCGGCGATACGCGCTGTTGCAGCCAGGATCACTTTGTCAACAATCTGTTTTGCTTCTTTCGGATGTTCTTCCAGATAATATGTAAGCGCTTCGCCTACAGCTTGGTTCACGGCACCACTCACTTCGCTATTGCCCAGCTTGGTCTTGGTCTGTCCTTCGAACTGCGGCTCGGCTACTTTCACTGAAATGACGGCAATCAAGCCTTCGCGGAAGTCCTCTCCCGAAATCTCGACTTTTGCTTTTTCCAGTGCTTTGGTATCTTCCGCATATTTCTTCAGTACACGGGTTAATGCGCTGCGGAAACCGGCCTCGTGTGTGCCGCCTTCTATTGTATTGATATTGTTTACATACGAATGCAGGCTTTCACGATAGCCTGTATTGTACATGATGGCACATTCAATGGGGGTACCGTTCTTTTCTGTGTTCAGATAAATCACATCATCAATCAATGAGTCGTTGTTTCGGTTCAGAAAACGTACAAACTCTTTCACTCCTTCATCCGAGTGGAACACCTCTTTCTTGAAGCTGCCATCTTCTTCTTTTGATCCGGCGGTCGGTAAGCGAGATGGTGATACCCTTGTTCAGGTAAGCCAATTCGCGCATACGTGCTTCGAGGATGTCATATTTATATTCGGTAACAGTGAAGATGGTATCATCCGGCCAGAAAGTCTGTTTTGTTCCGGTAATATCAGCTGTTCCTACTTCTTTTTACAGAATACAAAGGATGTCCGCAGCTGTATTCCTGCTGGTAGATCTTGCCACCGCGGAATACCTGTGTGGTCATGTGAGTAGACAAGGCGTTCACACAAGAAACACCTACACCGTGCAGACCGCCTGATACTTTATAAGAACCTTTATCGAATTTACCTCCCGCGTGCAGCACGGTCATTACCACTTCAATGCAGATTTCTTTTTCTTTTTCGTGAAAGTCTACCGGGATACCACGGCCATTATCCTGTACGGTAATGGAGTTGTCTTCATTGATGGTGACTTCTATATGATCACAGTAGCCGGCCAATGCCTCGTCGATAGAGTTGTCCACAACCTCGTAAACCAAGTGGTGCAAACCCTTTTCGCTGATATCTCCGATATACATGGCGGGACGTTTACGTACGGCCTCCAAACCTTCTTCAATACCTGGATGTTACTGGCCGAGTAATTGTTTTCGCCGTTTATCTTTTCTTCTTCACTCATGTTTGATTCAATTTCTTTATTTAGCTTTCAAAGATACGAAAAATTGCTGAGACAGGCAGCTTTTATGGACTAAACAACGAAAAAAGAGGGGATTGGACGGGTTTGGAATGAGGTCTGTCCGTGAACGCCGGGAAAAAGTAGGGGAGTGATGTATTTATTTCGAGGGTAAGTCTTCTGAAGATCAATGGGGCTTCTTTTTTCCTTCAAATCCTTCATTGACGCTTAACAGGCTTTTTATCAGCATCTTATCATGTATGATTCTCTTCTAAATCCTTCATGAATGCTTCAGATTCTTCAGGGCTGTTTTCCGCGGAGCGAGGACTTGCGTATTTTTTCGATGTTACGTTTGCAATATGTATTGCTTGTGTTTTATGAAACACATAAAAAGACAAAAGGCCGGATTGAAAAATCCTGCCTATTTTATCTTTTGTTTAAGACTTTGCTTAAGCGAGTTTGCTAATGTAAGCAGCCAATTTTGACTTCAAGTTAGCGGCTTTGTTCTTGTGTATGATATTGGTCTTAGCAAGCTTGTCCAACATCTTCTGAACGCCCGGATACATTGCAACAGCTTCTGCCTTGTCAGTAGTTGCACGAAGTTTTTTAACAGTGTTACGCATTGTTTTTGCATAATATCTGTTATGAAGTCTTCTCTTCTCTTCCTGTCTGATTCTCTTTAATGATGATTTGTGATTTGCCATTTCGACTAATCTTTAATTTTGTTCTTTTATTATTTTTATTTGTAGCCCGTGGGGGAATCGAACCCCCCCTTTCAAGAATGAAAATCTTGCGTCCTAACCGATAGACGAACGGGCCGAGCCTTGATTCTGCCGAGCCTTAGCTTGGCTTGCTTTCGGAGAGTGTTTTTCTCTTTTGCGGTTGCAAAGGTAGGAACTCTTTTTGAATTGACAAAATATTCGGCATATTTTTTTTGTAAATACGTGCATTTTCATCTAAAAACCCTATTTTTGTATGTTCCAACGATGCGTATATTTGTGTGGAAAAGCAAAAACGTATTGCGGACAACGATTACCTAGTATATAAAAGAGAGAAAGAGTATGCTTCAAAAGACGGTGGGAATTGTACTTCATACCTTAAAATACAATGATACTTCGAATATCGTTGATATTTATACGCGCGAGAATGGCCGTGCTTCTTTTCTTGTGTCTGTTCCCCGTTCACGGAAATCGGCGGTGAAGACGGTATTGTTCCAGCCGCTTTCCATGATAGAGTTTGAAGCGGATTATCGTCCGATGTCTAATTTGTATCGTATAAAAGAAGCGAAGTCGTGGTATCCTTTCCGCACGTTGCCATACGATCCTTATAAATCTTCCATTGCCATGTTCTTGGCGGAATTTCTGTATCGTGCTTTGCGTGAAGAAGCGGAGAACGGGCCGTTGTTTGCTTATTTGGAGCATTCTATCCGGTGGCTGGACGAATGCGACAGAAGTTTCTCCAATTTTCATTTGGTTTTTCTGATGCGTTTTTCACGTTTCCTCGGTCTGTATCCTAATACGGAGGATTATAGGGAAGGATGCTTTTTTGATATGCTGAATGCCTGCTTCGTGTCTGTCCGGCCATTACATGGTGCTTTTTTGAAACCGGAGGAGGCTTCACGTATCAACCTTTTAATGCGTATGAATTATGAAACAATGCATCTTTTTACTATGAGCCGTCTGGAGCGTAACCGCTGTCTGGTTATTATGAATGATTACTATCGTTTGCATCTGCCGGATTTTCCGGTGCTGAAATCGCTGGATGTGCTGAAAGAGTTGTTTTCGTGAAATCCTTTCTATCTGGATGTGTTCATGTTTACGCCTTTTTTTATTTATCGTTTCACTTTAGTGAGGAAGCTTTAGCACTCTAGTGATGAAGTTTCATCATCCTAGTGAAACAACTTCATCACTAAAGTGAAACGATGAATTAGTC
>VOFK01003182.1_pt1 | contig 29682 bp, 44 predicted proteins | sample 5384121 | NCBI WGS metagenome assembly VOFK01 (sample SAMN12384730, study PRJNA508395) | human gut metagenome | isolation source: healthy gut J | host: Homo sapiens | reverse complement strand
CAGTATTGCTTTGGTTCGGTTACGTATTGCTGAAGTCGCTGGAGAGCGCCATCGAGACGGCGGACAGTATGAAGAGCCGGGGCTACGGCGAAAGGGCCGCACGGCCTTCTCCATCTATCGCATGGACGACCGGGATCGGAGCCTGCTGGTATGGTTCATCTTCTGCGGGGCCTATGTGCTTTGCGGCGTGCTGGCCGGAGGCCTGCGGTTCCGCTACCCCCTCGCTGGCGGGAGCGCCTGTGACGCCCATGACCGTGAGCTTTTTTTCGTGGTCTATTTCCTGCTGTGCCTGACCCCGGCGGCGCTGGATCTGACGGCAGCCCGCCAGTGGAGACAAATCGAGAAGGAGGTGCGCCGGTGACGGAGCTTCTGCATCTGGAGAATTACAGCTTTACCTACCCCCCAGCAGCGCCGCCCGGCGCTGTCCCATGTCACCCCTCACCGTGCCGGAGGGTGCGTTCATGGTGCTCTGCGGCCCGTCCGGCTGCGGAAAATCCACGCTGCTGCGGCAGCTGAAAACGGCACTGGCGCCTCATGGCCTGCGGGAGGGGGAGATCACCTTCTGCGGCACGCCGCTGTCCCGGATCCCCAGCCGCCGTCAGGCGGCGAGAGATCGGCTTTCGTGCAGCAGTCGCCGGAGCATCAGGTGGTGACGGACAAGGTCTGGCACGAGCTGGCCTTCGGACTGGAGGAGCCTGGGCTTCGACACCCCCACCATCCGCCGCCGTGTGGCGGAGATGGCCTCCTTCTTCGGGATACAGGACTGGTTCTATAAAAACGTCACGGAGCTGTCCGGCGGACAGAAGCAGCTGCTGAGTCTGGCCTCGGTGATGGTGATGCAGCCCCGTGTGCAGATCCTGGATGAGCCCACCAGCCAGTTAGACCCCATTGCCGCCTCGGACTTCCTCCAGACGCTGGGCCGCATCAACCGGGAGTTGGGGACCACCGTCCTTCTGACGGAGCATCGGCTGGAAGAGGCTCTGCCACTGGCGACCCATGCGGCGGTGATGGACGGCGGACGGCTGCTGTGTACCGGCACCGGCGGAGGTGGGCGGCTTGCTGCGGCAGGAGGGGCACCGGATGTTTCTGGCCATGCCCTCCGCCATGCGGATCTGGGCCTCGGTGCAGAAGCGATGCCCCCCCTGCCCGGTGACGGTGCGGGAGGGCAGAGCCTTCCTGACAGGTGGCTCACGGATCACCCGCCCGGCCCCTGCCGCCGGAGGAGATCCCTCCCTGCGGCGAGGTGGTGCTGGCGGCGGAGGACGTGTGGTTTCAAGTACGAGGAAAAGGGCCCGGATATCGTCCGGGGCCTCCATATGACAAATCCGACAGGGGAATTTGTGGCCCTGCTGGGCGGCAACGGCACCGGCAAATCCACCACCCTGCGGCTCCTCAGCGAGGGATTGCGCCCCTACCGTGGCACGGTGCGCCATAGGCCGGCTGGGGGGTCCTGCCCCAGAACCCGCAGGCACTGTTCGTGAAAAAAGACCGTCCGGGAGGATCTGTTCGAGACCTTCGACGGACTGCATTTGCCCTGGCGGAGCAGCAGCGGCGGGTGGGCAAATGGTGACCCTCTGCCGTCTGACGGAACTGCTGGATCGCCATCCCTACGATCTCTCCGCGGTGAACAGCAGCGTGCGGCGCTGGCCAGGTCATGCTGCTGGAGCCGGATATCCCTGCTGATGGACGAGCCGACCAAGGGGCTGGACGCCGAGTTCAAGCAGTCCTTCGCCGCCATGGTGCGCTCTCTGCTCTCCGGCGGCGTGACGGTGCTGTGGTGAGCCATGACGTGGAGTTCTGCGCCCGCTATGCCCACCGCTGCGCCTTGCCCGCGACGGCAGTATCTCCGCCGAGGGACGCCCGTGCCTTCTTCGGCGGCAACAGCTTCTACACCACCTCCGCCGACCGCATGGCCCGTGGGCGCTGCCCCCATGCCGTCGGCGGAGGACGTCATGGCCCGGTATTGGCGGCACCGTCCCGCCTGGAGCCGGAGGTGCAGCACACCTATGCGCCGCTGCCGCCGGCAGCGGAGGGATCCGCCGACTGGAAGCCCCCCCGAAGCTTCCGTGGTGGCGCAGGGGCTGGCCGCCGTGTCCGGCGCCGTGGCGCTGGTGATCCTGTGGATGGCTACCCGCAAGACGGATCTGACGGCGCTGGTGGGCGGCGGCAAGGTCTCTGCTGCCGGGTGGCAGACGCTGGCCACCTATGGGATATTTCTGGCGGCCATGTTCGTGCTGGTGGCCTCCATCGGCCGTCGGGCACCGCCGCCGGTGCAGGTACAGAACTCCGGTGGAGAAGCGGAAGCTTTCCCGCCGAACGGTGGTGGCCTCCGTGCTGATCCTGCTGATGATCCCCGTGACGCTGGTGGTGTGCGTGGGCCTCTTTGGCCGCACCCACTACTATATCACCGCCCTGCTGGTGATGCTGGAGTGTATGCTGCCGTTTTTCATGGTCTTTGAGGGCCGACGCCCACAGGCCCGGGAGCTGACCGTCATCGCCGTGCTGTGCGCCTTGGGCGTGGCAGGCCGGGCGGCCTTCTTCATGCTGCCCCAGTTCAAGCCCGTCATGGCCCTGACCATCATCGCCGGAGTGGCCTTCGGCGGCGAGACGGGCTTTCTGGTGGGGGCCATGACCATGCTGGCCAGTAATGTCCTCTTTTCGCAGGGGCCGTGGACGCCCTTCCAGATGTTCAGCATGGGCATCATCGGCTTTTTGGCCGGAGTGCTGTTCCGCAAAGGCTGGCTGCGCCGCAGCCGGGGCGCTCTGGCGGTGTTCGGCGGTATCGTTACCTTCGTCATCTACGGGGCTATTATGAACCCCGTGTCGGCGCTGATCTATGGGGCGGAGATGAACTGGCAGACGCTGCTGACGTACTATATCACCGGCTTCCCCATGGACTGTGTTCACGCCTGCGCCACGGTGATCTTCCTGCTGCTGCTGGCGGAGCCTATGCTGGAAAAAGCTGGACCGCATCAAGGTCAAATACGGGCTGGTGGAGTGATCCAGCGATCTATGGATACACACAGAAAGGCCGGCGCATCCGTTACGGATGCGCCGGCCTTCTGTGGCGCCCCGCAGGATCCCCATGAAGTCCATGTAAAATACAAAATTGGATGCAACTTTTTCTTGCAATCCGACAGCGTGTCCTATATAATGCTAAAGCCTTAAACTTCTTAAACTTTTGTTCATAAACTCCTCATAAACTTCCATTCCGAGGACACGACTATGCAGGAAAAAACATTGACCGGCGGGCGCGCTACTATCTGGATATTGCACGGACCATCGCCATCATCAGCATTTCCCTGAACCATGCGGTGAACCGCACCTATGACAATTATTTCGGTCAGATGGAGGAGTTTCTGGAGTCCTCCTATCTCTCATCGCTGCTGAAAGAGCGTGGCAACGGTATTCAGCCATTTGGGTGTCCGCTGTTTCTCATGATCTCCGGGGCACTGCTGCTGCACAAGCGCATGGAGACTGCCGACGACGTGAAGCGGTTTTACCGCCATAATCTGCTGGAGCTGTTCATCACGGCGGAGATCTGGTACTTTATCATGTACTGGTTTGTTTTCTTCGACGGTATCAGCAGCGGCTACTGGGAAGCAGGTCTGGCGGATACTCTGCTGGGCTGCGTCAAGACCATGCTGTTTCTGGACCAGATCACCATGAGCAGTATGTGGTATATGCCCCATGATCCTGTGCCTGTATACCACCATCCCCTTCGCCGCCATGCTGGTGAAAAAAGCTGTCGCTGAAGGCCCTGAGCCTGCCGCTGCTGCTGGCATTTTTTATACGGGATGTGTCTGCCTGCACTGAATAGCCTGCTGGTGCTGCGGGATATCCCGCCTATGGACACGGCAGTGCATCTGTTCAACCTCTGCTCGATATACTATCTCTATGTCTTTGTCGGGTACTTTATCAGCCAAGGCGGACTGCAAAGGCTTCGGACCGGGGAAGTGGCCGTGCTTACGGTGCTGCTGTTTGCGCTGATCTGTGGCTATCAGCTTTATGCTTATTCTGACTGGGTGGATTATCTGGTGGACTACGACTTTCCGCTGCTCCTGCTGTGTGCCATGGGGCTGTTGGAGCTGCTGCGCCGTGGGCGGAGCATCTTCGGGGCCTTCGGCCGGTGGTGACCTATCTGGCCAAGATATCCTTTGGTATCTATTTTTTGTTCATATTCTCATCATGTCACTACTGTACTGGCATATGGATTTCAGCGAGTGGTCGCACCTGTGGACGCTGCTGTTTCTGGAGGGCGTGTCCGTGGGCGGCAGTATCCTGCTGATCGCTCTGTTCTCCGGCATTCCCTTCTGCCGCCGCCGGATGTTCGGGCATCAAGGGGTAAAATGCCCCAAATCACATAGTCAAGCGCCGCACACGAAGGTGTGCGGCGCTTTTTTTTCAGCCGCCGTCAAGGTGACGGTATTGTCACCGGGAAAAGCGAAGGAAACCACTTGGCACTGTCCGCCGTTTGTGGTAAAATATCACGGAATATAGATTCCTGCCGCCGGGAAGGACATCCCCGGCGGAGAGGAGAGCGGGAGGCGTGACATGAAAACGGTGGTATTGGGGGCAGCGGCGGCTGGGGAACGGCGCTGTCGTTGGTGCTGCACCGGAACGGACATCCGGTGACCCTGTGGTCCCACGTGCCGGAGAAGGCGGCGTATATGGAGCGGGCCAGAGAGAACCCCCCGGCTGGAGGGAGTCCCTCTGCCGCCGGAGCTGCGCCTGACGGCGGATATGGGCTGCCTGACGGAAGCGGAGCTGGTGGTGGTGGCGGTGCCGTCCTACGCCGTGCGGGAGACGGCCCATGCCGCCGCCCCGCTGCGCCCCGATACGCTGCTGGTGACGGCGGCCAAGGGCATCGAGCGGGATACCCACCTGCGGATGAGCCAGATATTGAGCAGGAGACCGGGGGAGCCTTTCCCCATCGCCGCCCTGTCCGGCCCCTCCCACGCCGAGGAGGTGGGGTCGTGGCTCCCCACCGGCTGCGTGGCGGCCAGCGTGTCTTCAGGCGGCTGCCCTCACGGTGCAGGACGCCTTTATGAACGACCGCTTCCGGGTGTATACCAGCCCCGATATCGTGGGAGTGGAGCTGTCCGGCGCCCTGAAGAACGTGGTGGCGCTGGCCTGCGGCATCTGCGACGGTATGGGGTATCAGGACAACACCAAAGCCCTGCTGATGACACGGGGCCATGGTGGAGCTGTGCCATCTGGGGGAGCGGCTGGGGGCGACCGCCAGACCTTCGGCGGCCTTGCGGGTATGGGGGATCTGATCGTCACCTGCACCTCCATGCACTCCCGGAACCGCCGGGCGGGCATCCTGCTGGGACAGGGCAAGTCCGTGGGGCAGGCGCTGGCGGAGACCGGCGGCGTGGTGGAGGGCTACTATGCCGCCGCCAGTATGCACCAGCTGGCGGAAAAGACCGGCGTGGAGATGCCCATCTGCCGGTGCGTCTATGAGATATTGTACCGGCAGCGGCCGGTGCAGGAGGTGGCCCGTGAGCTCATGGGCCGGGCCAGAAAGGGCGAGATCGAGGACGGCTGGCGCTATCCCGTGGATAACGCCGGGGAAGGAGGGACGTATGGAGCGGATCCTGCTGGTGGAGGACGATGCACAGATCACGGCGTCACTGTCGGCATTTTTGCAGAGTGAGGGCTTTTCCGTGGAGACGGCCACCGGGGGGAGACCCGGGCCAGGCAGCTGGTGGAGCAGACGGCTCCGGGCTGCTGCTGGTGGATGTGCAGTTGGCGGAGGGCAGCGGCTTCGGCGTGTGCGCCTATGCCCGGAGCCGGGGTCTGCCGGTGATCTTCCGCCTCCGGCGACGAGAGCAGCGTGGTGCTGGGGCTGGACATGGGGGCCGACGACTACATCGCCAAGCCCTTTTCGGCCCAGAGAGCTGGTCTTCCCGCATCCGCAGCGTGCTGCGGCGGTACGGCAAGGAGAAGACGCTGGTGCCGCTGGGCGGTGTGATGGTGGATACGGAGAAGGGGCGGGTCACACGGGACGGCCGGGATGTGTATCTCGGCGCTGGAATACCGGCTGCTGCTGGTGTTTCTGAGCCACCGGGGAAAGGTCCTCTCCCGGTCGCAGCTGCTCGAGGAGATCTGGGACGCCGCCGGGGGGATTTCGTCAATGACAACACCCTGACGGTGTATATCAAGCGCCTGCGGGAGAAGATCGAGACCGACCCCGCAGACCCACAGATCATCCGGACGGTGCGTGGCATCGGCTACATGGTGGACGCATGAGCATCTGGAAGAACACGGAGGTGCGGCGGACGGCCCTGTGAGCTGCTGCTACGGCACGGCGGTGTGGCGGCGGCCCTGCTGTATCCCATCTGCGGCCTGCTGACGCTAGGGGCTGGGGGCGGTCTGCGGGGGCCATCTGGTACGGCTCCACCCGGCGGCGCTACCGGGAACTGGAGCGCATGAGCCGGGACATTGACCGCATTCTTCCACGGGCAGGAGCAGCAGGTGCCGCCCCAGCAGGAGAGGGGAGAACTGGCCATCCTCCGCAGCGAGATCGGGAAGATGACGGTGCGGCCGCGGGAGAACGCCCAGCGACAGCAGGAGTGAGCGTGTCCGACTGGCGGATGCCATGGCGGATATCTCCACCAACTGCGGACGCCCCTGACGGCCATGCGCCTGACCCTGTCCCTGCTGGAGCAGGAGGAGCTGACGCCCCAGCGGCGTCTGGCACTGATGCGGGAGCTGAAGAAGCTGACGGGCCGTATGGAGTGGCTGGTGGAGGCCCTGCTGAAAATGGCCCAGCTGGACGCCGGGACGGTGGTGTTCCACCCGCAGGGACACCACGGCGGCGGAGCTGGTGCGCCGTGCGGCGGAGCCGCTGGAGGTCCCCATGGAGGTGCGGAGCATCCGCTTCACCGCTCAGGCGGGGGAGGAGCGGCTTACCTGCGACGTGCCGTGGAGTACGGAGGCACTGGGAAATATTCTGAAAAAACTGCATGGAGCACGCCGCCTCATGGGTGCAGGTAACGGCACGGGAGACAGCCATTTTTCACAGAGATCACGGTGCAGGATGACGGGCCGGGCTTCGACCCGGAGGAGCGCCCCGGCTTTTTCAGCGGTTTTACCGGGGCAAAAACGCCGGGGAGAACAACTTCGGCATCGGCCTGAGCCTCTCCCGTCAGGTGCTGGCCCAGCAGAACGGCACGGTGCAGGCGGAAAAATGTCCTCACCGGCGGCGCACGGTTTATCCTGCGGTGGTATAAGGGCACGATATAGATGCCCTCATAAGCCCCACCAGGCCGGGGGAAAAAGTGCAGGATGAAAAGAAAATTTACATTCTATTCATAAAAACCGCCGGGAAGTGTGAAATGACCTGCCGCCGCCGGTTGCATTTTGCCGAGGGTTGTAGTATAATTTCACAATATGTAAGTCCGCCCAACCGGGCGCAGACTGAAAAACAACGAAACGGATCAAACCGACTAAGGAGTGCGTATCGATATGCGAAATATACCCTTCAGCCCTCCGGATGATATCACGGAGCTGGAGATCCAAAGGTGTGCGAGGCCCTGCGGTCCGGCTGGATCACCACCGGCCCCCCGCAAGCAGCTGGAAAAGAGCTGGCAGAGTACTGCCATGTGGCGAAAGCTGGTGTGCCTGAACTCCGCTACGGCGGCGGAGGAGATGAACCTGCGGGTGCAGGGCTTCGGTGAAGGCGACGAGGTGCTGGTGCCGGCGTACACCTATACCGCCACGGCGGCGGCGGCCATCCATGTGGGGGCCACGGTGAAGTTCATCGACAGCCAGAAGGACTCGCTGGAGATGGACTATGACCAGATGGAGCAGGCCATCACCGAAAAGCCAAGGCGGTGATCCCGGTGGATCTGGGAGGCAGCCCCTGCGACTATGACCGCATCTATCAGGCGGTGGAGGGGAAAAAGCACTGTTCTGCCCCAAGGGCGATGTGCAGGAGGCACTGGGCCGGGTGGCCGTGGTGGCCGACTGCGCCCATGGGCTGGGCGCCTCCCGTCACGGGGTGCCTACCGGCGCTCTGGCAGACTTCACCTCCTTCTCCTTCCACGCTGTGAAGAACTTCACCACCGCCGAGGCGGTGCATCGGCGTGGCGCACGCTGCCGGGTCTTGACGACGAGGAACTGTACCATCACTATCAGCTGCTGAGCCTCCACGGCCAGTCCAAGGACGCTCTGGCCAAGACCAAGCTGGGGGCGTGGGAATACGACATCGTGGGGCCGTGGTATAAGTGCAACATGACGGACATCATGGCCGCCATAGGTCTGAAGCAGCTGGAGCGCTATCCCGGCCTGCTGGAGCGGCGGCATCAGCTGATCCAGCGCTATGATGAAGCCCCTGCACCCGCTGGGCATCCGGACCCTGCCCCACTTTTACCCCGGACTATACCAGCTCCGGCCACCTGTACCTGACGTGGACCCCCGGCATCGGGGGAAAAGGAACGCAATCAGATCATCCTGCGGATGGCGGAGCGGGGCGTGGCCTGCAACGTCCACTATAAGCCCCTCCCTGCCCATGATGACGGCCTACAAGGCCATGGGCTTCGATATCGCTGACTATCCCAATGCCTACCACCACTATGAAAACCTCATCACCCTGCCTCTGCACACCCGCCTCTCCGATGAGGATGCGGCCTATGTGACGGAGCAGTTTGCGGACGTCGTGAAGGAGTACCTCCGGTGATGCTGCGGAAGGTGGGAGGATCTGCCGCAGGAGATGCGGACGGAGGAGGTTCGCCCGTACTATGACCTGCTGCGAAAAGAAGCAGGGGGAGCCTGCTTTGCAAGCGGCTGTTCGATATTTTGGCATCGCTGGTGCTGGCTGGTGCTGCTGAGCCCGGTGTTTCTGGTGCTGGCCATTGCCATCAAGCTGACTCCCACGGCCCGGTGTTTTAGCCAGGCAGCTGCGGATGACCCAGTACGGGCGTGAATTCCGCATTTTCAAGTTCCGCACCATGGTGCAGAACGCTGACCGCATCGGCAGTCAGGTGACGGTCAGCGGCGACAGCCGCATCACACGGGGTGGGCAAGGTCATCCGCAGCCGCCGTCTGGACGAGGTCGGCCAGTTGCTGAACGTGCTGGGTGGCTCCATGTCCTTTGTGGGGACACGGCCGGAGGTGCCCAAGTACGTGGCCCGCTACACCCCGGAGATGATGGCTACCCTCCTGCTGCCGGCAGGAGGACCTCCCGAGGCCAGCATCCGCTACAAGGACGAGGCGGAGCCGCTGGACAAGGCGGAGGATGTGGACGAGACGTATATGCGGTGCCGCCGGGGAAAATGGCATATAATCTGGCGAGCATCCGGCGCTTTGGCTTGGGTCAGGAGCTGCTGACCATGCTGCGGACGGACGGTCAAAGCGGTGCTGTGACCCCTCCGGAGAACACAAAGGTTGCAATTCCCGGTCCGCAGGGAGTATAATACTCCGTTGCGGCGATAGCCGGAGAACAAAAAACAAAGAGGACGCCGCCTGCCCCAGCGGGCCGGGTGGCGGTGAGAGGTCAACTATGGAAGAAAAGGAAAAGAGGTCACGATACAGGAGATCCAGAGCAAGCTCCTGGAGATCCTGCTGTATTTTCAGAAGTTCTGTCAGGAGAACGGGCTGGGCTTCGTGCTGGCCGGCGGCACCTGTCTGGGTGCCGTGCGCCACAAGGGTTTCATCCCCTGGGACGACGACGTGGACGTGTTCATGCTGCGGGATGACTATGAAAAAGCTCTGCCGTATCTGGGACGAAAAGGCGGACACAGAGCACTATTCCTGCGTCCGCTCCAACGATCGATTCAACATCCGTCACTCCGCCACGGAGATCAAGGACAACAACACCACCTTCATCAACCGCCACAGCGTAGATCTGGACATCCATCAGGGGCTGATGATCGACGTGATCCCGCTGGACGCCGTGCCCAAGTCCGCGGGAAGCGCCTGTGGCAGATGGTGGACTCCATGATGTACTGCTGCTTCAATTTCCAGCGTCTGCCCGCCCACAAGGGCAAGGTCACCTACTACGCCGAGAAGCTGGCGCTGACGCTGGTGCCGTCCTTCAAGGCCCGGCAAGCTGTGGAAGGGCGCCGAAAAGCGACCTGAGCCGCTACTCGCTGGCGGATGCGGAGTACGTCCTCCTTCGGCGAGGGCGCTACCATCATGCGCCAGAGGTTCCCCATCCGGTGGTTCCGCCACCCGGCGTATCTGGAGTTCGAGGGCCATCAGATGCCGGTGCCGGAGGACTATGACAAGTGGCTGACCATCTCCTACGGCGACTATATGCAGCTGCCTCCCCCGGAGGAGCGGGTCTACCGCCACGATGCGATATTCATCGATCTGGAGCACAGCTACAAGCATATAAAGGCATCCACTACTGTGTGGATGAAAAGAAAGCGTGAGAGTCATGTCGAAGCTGAGAAATATGTTCTCCACCCGGAAGTGTATGCAGATCGCACCGGAGACGGAGATGATGCACGAGCTGACGCCGGAGGAACTGAAGGCGCTTTGCAGGCGTGCTTTCTGGAGATCATCAAGGACATCGATCGGGTGTGTCAGGAGCACGGCCTGTGCTATATGGCCGCCGGCGGTACGGCCTTGGGTTCCCGTGCGCCAAAGGGCTTTATCCCCTGGGACGACGATGTGGATATCCTCATGCCCCGTGAGGATCTGAACCGCTTCGTGGAGCTGTTCGAGGAGTGCATGGGGGACAAGTACGAGCTCACCACCCCCAATTCCGATAAGTACCAGCTGGAGAGCATGATCTCCGCCGTATATAAGAAAAACACCCTGAAAGCGGCGTTTCTGGACTATAACACGCCGTTTCCCAAGGGCGTTCACATCGATATCTTCGCCATTGAGTCCGTCCCCAGAAACCCCATTGTCCGGGGCATCAAGGGCGTAACGGCCATGGGCCTGCAATACATTGCGGTATCCACCCTAGTTCTACCACTACCGCAGCCCGGAGAAGAAGAAGTTCTTCAGCCAGTCCTCCGCCGGAAAGTTCAACTATGGCTTGCGGTGCACAGTGGGCTTCCTGTTCTCCTTCCGCCCCTATAAGAAGTGGGGTGACCTGTTTGACCGCTTCGTGCGGTGCAAGAAGGACACGGGATTGTGGGCCGTCCCCACGGATATCGGCCACTATTTCGGACATATTATGCCCAAAGAGGTATATTATCCCCCATCAAGGGGCCGTTTGAGGACTTTCCATCAACCTGCCCCCATGACCCGGACACCTATCTGAAAAATCAGTACGGCGATTACTGGGTCATCCGCCGGAGGCCGACCGGGAGAAGCACTATTCCGTGGGTTTCTGTCTGGACTGCGCCGCCGAGGAACAGAAAAAGGACGGAGCACAGGACCAATGAGCACGCATCCCATTGACATCGTGATCCCATGGGTGGACGGGTCTGACCCGGTCTGGCAGGCGGATCACGCCAAATACCGGGCCTCAAAAGCGCCGACAATCACCCCGCCCGCTACCGGGGAGTGGGGGCTGTTTCGCTATTGGTTCCGGGCATCGAGCAGAACGCCCCGTGGGTGCGAAAGGTACACCTGCTGACCTACGGACACCTGCCTGCATGGCTGGAGCCTGACCATCCCAAGCTGCATATCGTCAACCACCGGGACTTCATCCCGGAGGAGTATCTGCCTACCTTCAGCTCCCCCATGCCATCGAGTTGAATATGCACCGCATCCCGGATCTGGCGGAGCACTTCCTCTATTTCAACGACGACGTGTAGCCTGATGAAGCCCTCCCGACCGGAGGATTTCTTCCGGGACGGCCTGCCCTGTAGACACGGCGGTGATGGGCGTCATCAAAAACAACGACACCGCCAACTTCATGCCCTATATCATGCTGAATATGATGGCGTTGGTGAACATGAGCTTCGATAAGCGCAGCGTCATCCGGCAGAATTTCGGCAAGTGGTTCTATCCCGGCTACGGGAAGGGCCTGCTGTATAACCTGTACCTCCTCCCGTGGGGGGACTTCACAGGCTTCCGCAATTACCACTCCTGCGTCTCCTTCTGCAAGAGCACGCTGGAGGAGGTGTGGACAGGTTCCCGGAGGTGCTGGACGCCACCTGCCGCCACAAATTCCGGGACCGGGCGGACGTGAACCAGTATCTGTTCCGGTACTGGCAGCTGGCCAGCGGCCGGTTTGCCCCCAAAAAGCCCGACAGCACCTATCTTACCATCGGCAAGCAGAGCGAGTCGGAGGTGGAGCGAAGCTGCTGCGGGGCGGGAAGTACCGGGTGGTCTGCGTCAACGACGACCCCATGGACTTCGATTTCGATACGGGCGGCAGCAGCTGGTGGATATCTTCCAGCGGGCCTTACCCAGGCCCTCCGCCTTTGAGCGGTCATGAGCCGCTCCCGAAACTGAGAGAACGGACGGATGCTATGAAAAAGCTCTCACGAGCCAAAAATACCATGCGGAATACCCTTTGGGGCGCCATCTACCGGGTGGCCACCCCTCATCCGGGCCGTTTGCCATCAAGACCATCATCATCAAGGAGCTGGGACAGGAGTATAACGGCCTGTCCACCCTGTTCACCTCCGTGCTGACGGTGCTGAATCTGGCCAATCTGGGCTTTTTAACAGCTCCTTTGGTGTTCACCATGTACAAGGCCATTGCCGAGGATGACAAGCCGGCCCTGTGCGCCATGCTGAAATTCTACCGGAAGGTCTACCGCATCGTGGGTTTGGTGATCCTGGGCATGGGTCTGGCTTGCGGTGATGCCGTTTTTGCCATGGCTGGTGAAAAACGAGTGTCCGCCGGATGTGAACCTGTACGTCCTCTTCGCCATCTATCTGTCGGAGAGCGTACTGGATTACCTGATGTTCGCCTATAACAACGCCACGTTTACCGCCTTTCAGCGCAACGACGTGACGCTGAAGATCTCCACCGTGCGCTATGTGGTGCAGTATACCCTGCAGGCGGCGGTGCTGCTGATCTTCTCCAATTACTATGCCTATATCATCCTGCTGCCGCTGATGGTGATCCCCAACAACGTGGCGGTGTATCTGGCGGCCCGGAGCACTACCCGGACATCGTGTGTCAGGGTGAGCTGGACCCGGTGACCAAAAAGGACATCTATAAGCGGGTGGGGACGCTGTTCGGCCATAAGCTGGGCAACACCTTTCTGGTGAGCATCGACAGCATCATCATCTCCTCCTTTCTGGGACTGACGGCGCTGTCGCTGTATAGCAAACTATTACTATATCCTCACCGCCGTCAATGGCCTGGTGGAGATCGTCACCAACGGCAGCCTCTCCGGCATCAGGCAATGCTCTGACGGACTCCCGTGAGACAACTACCGGTTCTTCAAAACCATGACCTATGGCTGGGTGGCGGCGCTGGTGGGCGGCGCGGCGTGTATGCTGTGCTTTTACCAGCCCTTCATCGCCGCCGTGTGGCTTGGCCCGGAGTATCTGCTGGATGAACGGCTGATGATGCTCATCGTGCTGTACTTCTTCTCGTGGATGTTCCGCATCATGCAGCTGACCTACCGGGATGCAGCGGGCCTGTGGACGGAGGATTGGCTCAAGCCCTATGTGGGCATGGCCGTGAATCTGGTGGGCAGCATCTGGATGGTGAAGGCCACCGGCAGCATCGCCGGCGTGCTGGTTCCCATTCTGGTGTTCTTCTTCATCTATACCCCGTGGGAAGCGTGGGTGGTGGTGAAATACCAGTTCTACCGCAGCTGGAACGAATACATGGGAAAGCTGCTGGGCTATGTGCTGCTGGCCTTTGCCGCCTGCGCCGCCTGCTACGGTGCGTGCCGGTGGCTGTCGCCGGACAATACCATCCCTGTCACTGCTGCTGAGGTGCGTCATCGTGGGCGTTATTTACCCCGGCATCTGGCTGGGCGTCACCGGACGCACGGCGGAGTGGAAGCAGCTGTGGGCATTCTGCTGCGCTTTTTGCCCAAGGGGAAAAGGCCGCATAGGCCGGTGGCATAATCTATACAAAGTAGGAGTTATACCATATGCAAAAGAGAGAACTGCGGCGTGCGGTATTCGGGGATGAGAACTGTATCGGACGGCTTCCGTGGCCGAACACGGCGGTGCTGGTGTATGTAGGCGTGACGGTGGTGAGCTTTGTGCTGCTGCAGATCGCCCCGGTGCTGACGTGGATGGCCAAAACCCCGCTGTACCACATTTCCACCTATTTGGGACTGATAGGCGCTGTGCTGATGGCGCTGGATCTGTTCACCAACCGGGGCCTCTGGCGAGGTATCTGGTGCTGGCTGCTGTATGGCGTGGCCTTTATGGATGTCATCGCCTCCTGCGTACCATGCGCTACGGCGTGAAGGACAACCTTTTGACCTGTGCTGGGTGGTGATCCAGTTTGCGCTGGTGTACAGTCTGGCCCAGCGGGTAGGCAAGGGAACGGATGCGCCGGTTCCTGCGCAACCTGTTCTATGTGGTGCTGGTCATCTGGGGCATTGCCTGCTGCGTGGGCCTGTATCAATATCTGTTCCGCATCGGCTATACATATGTCGCCAATCCCAATACCACCAGCCCGGAGCTGACACGGCAGGGCTATTATCAGAGCCGCCTGTTCGGCCTGTTCATGGGTCTGGACTATGCGGCATATACCAGTATGTTACTGTTTGTCGGCTGTATGCAGGGGTCGTGACCCGTGGGAAACACTGGGCGGCCCGTGCGGCACTGGCCGTGGCGGCGCTGGTGCTGGTCACGCACGTGATCCTCAGCGTGTCCCGCAGCGCCCTGATCGCCTTGATCCTGTATGCCTCCTGCTTCACGGTGCTGCTGGTGCGTAACCGCTGCGGCAGTATGAAGCAGTTGAAACGGCTGGGTGTCAGCGTGTTGGCTGTTGTGTGCGCCGTGGTGGTGTGCTGGGGCTGTACGGAGGGTATCCGGGCTGGTATGCAGCATATGGCCGTGGGTAGCGTCATCGAGGAGCCGGATGCCATCGAGCGGTCACAGGAGGGCGATGTCTCCAACAACCGCTTCGAGATCTGGAGGGACTATCTATCCCTTGCCGGTGAGATCGGCCCTGCGGGACTGTCCCTGTCCAACTACAACGACTATATCGGCGACCGGCATCCGGAGATGTACATCGTGCGCTACTTTACCGATCAGTTCAAGGATACGGTGAAAACGGATCTGGTCTACGAGTCCCATAACAACTATCTGTTTGTGTTTATCAGCACAGGCTTTGTGGGAGCAGGGCTGTTCCTGTGCCTTCCTGGTGCTGGCGCTGGTGCGGGTGATTCGCTATATCCTGCGGCATCCGCAGCTGTCCCTGTGGACGATCACGACACTGGCGGTGGTGGCCTTCGGACTGGTGGAGGCGCTGTTCATGAACAGCGTATTCCTGAAGATCAATGATGTGTCCTTTATTTTCTGGCTGGCGCTGGGTGCGCTGATGCTGGAAACGGAAGATAAGGCGCCTGCGGCAGAGCGTACTCTGTGACAGGTACCGGTGAAAGGAGAATATAGTTTCATGGACATCAAAAGGATCATATCAACTTTGCGGTGGGTCCGGTTCAGATCTCGGAGGAGATCTCCCGGATCGGTGCGAACCCCGTGCCCTCTTCCGCACGCCGGACTTCTCCGCCCTGATGAAGGAGAACGAGGCGCTGCTCAAGGAGTTCATGGATGCCCCGGAGGATGCCAGAGCGGTATTCCTCACCGGCTCCGGCACGGCTTCCATGGATGCCGTCACCCAGAACGTGTTCACCAAGGACGACCGGCTGCTGGTGGTGGCCGGCGGCGGCTTCGGTCACCGCTTCTGCGAGATCTGCGAGGTCTCACGGCATCCCCATACGGCCATCGAGCTGCGGCAGGGCCATGCCCTGACCCCCGCCGATCTGGCCCCCTATGCCGGACAGGGGCTACACGGGCTTTCTGGTGAATATGCACGAGACCTCCACCGGCGTTCTGTACGATATGGACATGATCTCCGCCTTCTGCCGTGAAAACGGTCTGGTGCTGGTGGTGGATGCCATCAGTGCCTTTCTGGCCGACGACGTCAGCATGAAGCGCTGGGGCGCCGACGTGGTGTTCACCGGTTCTCAGAAGGCGCTGGCCGTGCCTCCCGGCATCTCCATGATGGTGCTCAGCAGCCGGGCTGTGGAGCGTATCTACGCCAACCGCCCCGCCTGCTACTATCTGGACCTGAAGGCCGCCCTGAAAAACGGGGAGCGGGGCCAGACACCCTTCACTCCGGCGGTGGGCATCCTTATCCAGATCAATGCCCGCCTGAATCAGATCAAACGGGACGGCTTTGCAAACGTACAGGCCCAGATCCGTGCCATTGCCAAGGATTTCCGCTCCCGCATCGGGAAGTATCCCTTCCACATCGTGTCCGATTCCCTGTCCTATGCGGTGACGCCGCTGTCTCCCAACAATCCGGAGGTGTCCGCCCACCAGCTGTTCCTGACCCTGAAGGACGAGTACGGCATTATCATCTGCCCCAACGGCGGTGAGCTGGCGGATAAGGTGTTCCGGGTGGGCCACATCGGCCACCTGACCGTGGAGGATAACGACGACACTGTTCCGGGCCTTTGATGACCTCATGGCCCGTGGGATTCTGAAGGCTTGATCGATATATTACAAGGAGGAAGAAACATGAAAGTTCTGTTGCTTTGCGGCGGGTCGAGGCACCCGCATCAGCCGGTATTTGGCCGGCAACCCCAAGTGTACCGTGGACATCGGCGGTCAGAAGCTGATCCAGTACACCATCGAGCTGTTCCACAAGAAGGGCATCACCGACATTGCCATGGTGCTGGGCTACCGGGCGGAGGTCATTCAGGAGACGCTGAAGGACTACGAGGGTATCCGCTACTTCTATAACCCCTTCTTCGACGTCACCAACAGCATCGCCTCGGCGTGGTTCGCTAAGGACTTCCTGTCCCAGTACGATGACACCCTCATCATGAACGCCGACGTGTATCTGGAGGAGACACTGCTGGACCGCATTCTGGAGTGCCACAAGTCCCCGGTGATGTTTGCCGACGGCACCCGCAAGGAGGGAGGCCGACTACAAGTATAAGTACGAGAACGGCCTGCTGGTGAAGTACGGCAAGGAGCTCACCGGCAGCGATATCACCGGCGAGTACATCGGCATCGGCCGCTTCAGCAAGGATTTCATGCCGGAGTTCATGGAGAAGCTGGACGGCATGATCCGCACCCAGCAGCACAGCGTCTGGTGGGAGAATATCCTCTATGAAATGGTGGGCAAGCGCCCGGTATACGTGGAGGAGATGGACGGCCTGTTCTGGGCCGAGGTGGACTATGTGGAGGATTATGAGCGCATCCTTTCGCTTCCGCGGCTATAAGGCAGACTTCTCCCTGAACGTGGAGAAGATCTGAGGAAGGACAGGCGGCCGGCGTCAGCCGGAGCCGCCGGAAGGAAGAACGGATGAAACAAGAAAACGGCAAAAGAGCCATGACCGCCGGACTGCGGCGGACGATGGTGATCTTCGTGCTGGATCTGCTGTGCATCGCCGGGTCCTTTTCCTGGCGCTGTGGATGCGGTTTGAGTTCCGTCTGGGGGCCATCCCTCAGATGTACCTCAACGAGTATTTGAAGATCATCGGGCCGTGGATCGTCATCTGTCTGGTGGTGTTCCAGCTATTCCGGCTGTATAACAGCATCTGGAGCTTTGTCAGCATCGACGAGCTGTTCCGCATCATTCTGGCCGATGGCGTGCTGCTGGCGGCCGGACTGGCCTATGTGCTGATTTTGAAGATCGATATGCCCCCGCTCCTTCTACTTTGTGGGCTTTATCATGAGCTTCATGTCCACCACGGCGCTGCGGTTCTCCTACCGATTCATGCGCCAGTTGATGGCGGGGATCAGCACGGAGAAGAGCGAGCGGGACCGCATTCTGATGATCGGCGCCGGCGAGGCCGGACGCCAGCTGATCCGGGAGATCAATTCAATCCCCGGCTGGGCAGCCGGGTGGTGTGCATCATCGACGACAACCCCAGCAAGCGCCGCCGGTATCTGGACGGTGTGGAGATCGCCGGCGGGCGGCAGGAGATCCCCGATGCGGTGAAGAAGTACCAGGTCAATAAGATCATCTTCGCCATCCCCACCTGCGACGGACAGGATCGCAAGGGAGATTCTGGACATCTGCAGCAAGACCGGCTGCCGGGTGCAGGCGGTGCCGGGGATGTTCCAGCTGGTCAACGGCGAGGTCAGTGTCAGCAAGCTCCGGGACGTGGAGCTGCAGGATTTCTGCTGGGCCGTGACCCTATTCAGGTGAATCTGGAGGAGATCTGCCGGTATATCTCCGGCAAGGTGGTGATGGTCACCGGCGGCGGCGGTTCCATCGGCAGCGAGCTGTGCCGCCAGATCGCCAAAAGCAACCCCGAACAGCTGATTATCTTCGATATTTATGAGAACAACGCCTACGATATCCAGATGGAGCTGTGCCGCACCCATCCGGAGCTGAATCTGGAGGTGCTCATCGGCTCCGTGCGGGACATGGGCCGTCTGGACGATGTCATGGCCAAGTACCGGCCGGAGCTGGTGTTCCACGCCGCCGCCCACAAGCACGTCCCCCTGATGGAGGACAGCCCCAACGAGGCCATCAAGAACAACGTGTTCGGCACCTATAAAATGGCCATGGCCTCGGTGAAGTACGGTGTGAAGAAGTTCGTGCTCATCTCCACGGATAAGGCGGTAAACCCCACGAATATCATGGGCGCCTCTAAGCGCCTGTGCGAGATGGTGGTGCAGATGATGAACCGCCGCAGCCCCAATAATACAGACTTCGTGGCGGTGCGCTTCGGCAACGTGCTGGGCAGCAACGGCAGCGTCATCCCCTTGTTCAAAAAGCAGATCGCTGAGGGCGGCCCGGTAACGGTGACGCACCCGGAGATCACCCGCTTTTTATGACCATCCCCGAAGCGGTGTCGCTGGTGCTGCAGGCGGGATACTACGCCAAGGGCGGCGAGATATTCATTCTGGATATGGGCCAGCCGGTGAAGATCGACACCATGGCCCGCAACCTTATCCGCCTGTCCGGTCATGAGCCGGATGTGGATATCAAGGTAGTCTACACGGGCCTGCGCCCCGGCGAGAAGCTGTATGAGGAGATCCTCATGGCGGAGGAGGGGCCTGCAGGAGACCTCCAACAAGCTGATCCACATCGGAAAGCCCATCGTCATGGACGACGAGGAGTTGTGCCACCAGTTGGATCGGCTGGAGAAGGCCTGTCAGGAGGAGACGGAGGACATGAAGGACATCGTGGCCTCGGTGGTCCCCACCTATCGCCGCAAGAACTAATTCTGCAAGGACAAAAGCCTTTCAAGGACAACGGTAGAGCAAGAGCAGCCCCGACGGAATTTTCCGCCGGGGCTGCTCTTTCACTGTCGGGAGACTGCTCTGTAAGGCTGCTCTGAGAGACTGCCCTTCCGCCGGGACGGTTTTGTGACGTTTTTGTAATGAAACCTGTCACCGAAACGTCATCTTTGTGTGGTATACTGGACAACAGAAAGTCAAGGAGGGACACGACTATGGAACTGATGCAGATCCAGCATCTCAGTAAGGTATACGGACAGGGTGAAAATCAGGTGCGGGCGGTGGACGACATTTCCTTCACCGTAGAGAAGGGGGAGTTCTTGGCCATCATCGGCCCTTCCGGCTCCGGTAAATCCACTCTGCTGCACATTTTGGGCGGTGTTGACCGCCCCACCTCCGGCAAGGTCTTTGTGGATGGGCAGGATGTCTACGCCCAGGAACGAGGATCAGCTGGCCATTTTCCGCCGCCGGCAGGCTCATTTACCAGTTTTATAACCTGATCCCCGTGCTGAACGTGGTGGAGAACATGACCCTGCCGGTGCTGATGGACGGGCGACAGGTGAATCAGGAGCGGCTGGAGGAGGCTGGACGTGCTGGGTCTGCAGGGGTCGGGAGAAGTACCTGCCCAATCAGCTCTCCGGCGGCCAGCAGCAGCGGGTGTCCATCGGTCGGGCGCTGATGAACGCCCCGGCGGTGGTGCTGGCGGATGAGCCCACCGGCAATCTCGACAGCAAGAACAGCCAGGAGATCGTGGAGCTGCTGAAGATGTCCAACAAGAATACTTTGGCCAGACGCTGGTCATCATCACCACGACGAGAACATCGCCCTGCAGGCCACCGGGTCATTGCCATCGAGGACGGCCGCATCACACGGGATGAGCGCATCCGGGAGGTGCTGGAATGAACGTCTTTCACCGCTACACCCGGCAGGCCCTGCGGGAAAACCGCTCCCGGACATGGGTGACCATCGTGGGCATCATCCTGTCGGTGGCCCTGTTTACCGCCGTGACGGAGGGGTGCTTACAGCGGCGTGCGGTATCTCATAGGGGCCGCCGAGTACACCGTAGGCCGGTTCCACGGTCGCGCTACCAGAACCTCACGGAGCAGCAGGCAACGCAGCCTGAGCCGTGATGAAAAGGAGATCACGGAGCAGTCTGCGTGGCAGCTGGTGGGCTGGGGGCAGGTAGGGGCGGACAATGCTTATAAGCCCTATCTGCGGATCATGTCCATGGACCCCACCCTGCCGGACCTGCTCTCCATCCGACGACCCAAGGCCGCCTGCCGGAGAAGGCCGGGGAGCTCCTTCTGCCGGAGCATCTGTGGTCCAATGGCAGCGTCCGCCATGCGCTGGGGACACCATGGAGCTGGAGCTGGGCCACCGGACGCTGGGTAGGGAGGAGCTGACGGCCGATGACCCCTATACGCAGGGGGGAGACGCTGACAGATACCACGCCCCACACCTGTGGTGGGCTTTTTACCAGCGGCTGGATATGACGACGGAGCCCTTCTCCTGCCCCGGCTATACTGCCCTGACCTGTCAGGAGCAGGGCTATCAGACGGATGAATTTTTCCGGGTGGCCCATCCCAGCCGCTTTACAGCTATATGGAGGGAAACAACGAGAAATATCCGGGGTTGGAGTGGTTTTCCAATTCCGACCTGCTGAATTACTACGGCGCCACCACCTTCTTCTCCGTGAACCGGATGATCTACAGCTTTGCGGTGATCCTGCTGCTGATGATCTCCTTCGGCTCGGTGTCGCTGATCTATAACTCCTTCTCCATCTCCGTGGCGGAGCGGACCCGGCAGTTCGGTATCCTGAAATCCATCGGCGCCACCCGCAAGCAGATTCGGGACAGTGTCCTCTATGAGGCACTGGTGCTGTGCGCCGGGGGATCCCACTGGGTCTGCTGGTGGGCTGTCTGGGCATCGGCATCACACTCTGTACTGTCTGCGGGACAGCTTCGATTCCTGATGGGGGCGAGCGGCAACGCCCCTGCAAATGCACTTTGTGCTCAACGGCTGGGCGCTGCTGGCGGCGGCGGGCATCGGCCTTGTGACGGCCATCATCTCGGCGTGGATCCCCGCCAAGCGTGCCGTGCGGGTGTCGCCGGTGGAGGCCATCCGCCAGACCAAGGACGTGAAGCTCCGGGGCCGGGAGGTCAGGACATCCGCCTGACGGAAAAACTCTTCGGTTTCTCCGGGATGTTGGCCGCCAAGAACTTCAAGCGCAACCGCAAGCGCTATCGCTCCACGGTGGTGGGCCTGTTCCTCAGCGTGACACTGTTCATCTCCGCCTCCTCCTTCTGCGCCTATCTGACGGATGCCGTAGACCAACTGGGGGGCGACAGCACACTGGGCGTGCAGCTGTATTACAGCGAGGCCCTGCCGGAGGGCGTGACGCCGGAGCAGCGGCTGGGACAGCTGGCCGCCGCCGACGGCGTGGAATCGGGCTTCTACACCGCCGACAGCTACGCCGGCCTGCACTTTGCCAAGGAGGACATGGATCCGGACTACTGGAAGGACACCGGCCTGGAGGGAGACCGCAGCGCCGCCATGTACTTCCTCCGGGATGAGGATTTCCGGCAGCTGCTGCGGGACAACGGCCTGCCGGAGGAGGATTACTTCCGTCCCGATGCACCTCAGGCGGTGGCGTGGGATATGCTGGACATCTGGCGCAGCACCGAGGGCAGTAAGTACAATAAGCTGTACCATTACCACCTGCTCAACGGCAGCAGCCTGCCCATCACCGGAACGGAGAGCAGCTATCAGGCTGGTTTACCGAGGGAGACCGCATCACACGGGACGGTACGGAATATGTGCTGTACTATCCGGAGGACTATATAGACGATTACTATACCGCCCGCAGCGAGGGGGAGACCCCGGACGAGAGCCGGGCACAGGCGGTGCCGGCATCGGAGGCCGTCCTGACCCGGAGCTATACCGTGGGCGCTATTTTAAAAGGAGGCTCCCGATTTCCTGGGTACCGGCGACCTGTATCTGCTGTACCCGTACAGTATGTATGAGGCCGTCACCGGGCAGGCTCCCGCCGCCGACGCCTTCTGGTTCCGGAGCAGCGACCACGCCGCCTCCTACGAGAGCATGGGGCAGATCCTGATGGAGCTGGGCAACAGCCGCTCTGAGCTGCAGGATCTGGCCGCCAACGGCGAGAACCAGCGGGCCATGGTGACGGTGGTGAACGTGTTTTCCTACGGCTTCATCATCATCCTCATCTCCCTGATCTCCATGACCAATGTGTTCAACACCATCTCTACCTCCATCGCTCTGCGCCGCCGGGAGTTCGCCATGCTGCGGTCCGTGGGACTGACCCAGCGGGGCTTTTGCCCGGATGATGGACTACGAGTGCATCATCTACGGCGCACGGGCGCTGCTGTGGGGACTGCCGGCATCGGTGCTGGTGACCTATGGCATCTATCGCAGCGTGGCCCAGAGCATCGCCGCCCGGTTTTACATCCCGTGGTACAGCGTGGCCATCGCCGTGGGCAGCGTGTTCGTGGTGGTGTTCGCCACCATGCTCTACGCCACCCGGAAGATCCGCAGCGAAACCCCATCGAGGCGCTGAAGCAGGAGAACCTGTAAGCCCCGTCTCGCAAGCCGAAGAAACAGCAGCCCCGGCAGAACTGCCGGGGGCGCCAAAAGCTTGACACTCGTGATCGCCGCCCGCCCTGCGGCGAAGATGGGGATTGACAGGCGGCGGCCGGGAGGCTATCATGAGGACAGAAAGAAAAAGGAGGGCCGCCATGTCACAGGTCACCAAGCGGGCGCTGGAGGCGTCGCTGAAGCATCTGCTGCTGCAAAAGCCGCTGAACAAGATCACCATCAATGATATTGCGGAGGACTGCGGCATCAACCGCATGACCTTTTACTACCATTTCAAGGATATCTACGATCTGGTGGAGTGGAGCTGTCAGAGGATGCCAGCCGGGCGCTGGCGGGGAAAAAGACCTACGAGACGTGGCAGCAGGGGCTTTTGCAGATCTTTCAGGCGGTGCTGGACAACAAGCCCTTCATCCTGAACGTCTATCGCTCCGTCAGCCGGGAGCAGGTGGAGAACTACCTCTACCGGATCACCTACGACTTGCTGGAGGGCGTGGTGGAGGAGAAAGCCAGGGGATGTCCGTGCGGCAGGAGGACAAGGAGCTCATCGCCACCCTCTATAAGTACCTGTTCGTGGGACTGATGCTGGACTGGATCAAGGGGGACATGAAGGGCGACCCACAGGTCATGGTGCAGAAGCTGGAGCTGGTGATCCACGGCAGCGTGGCAGCGGCCCTGAATCGGATGCGGACGGACAAGCCTGCATCAAACGGGGCAGAATGATAAAAAACTGAACACCTTCCCATCCCGGTGATAAAAAAACTTATCACCGGGTTTTTTCTGTTTATTGAACAAATTGCGCCCAAGGTGTATGTTTTCATCATCAGAGGAAAACATACCAGCGAGACGCCGCCGACCTCCCGTGTGCGTGCTGAGAAGGGGACGGGGCGGCGCAGCGGTCAACAGAAAGGGAGCGCATTTTTATGTATTATTCCAGCGGTAACTATGAGGCCTTTGCCCATCCCAGAAAGCCGGAGGGCGTGGACAACAAATCCGCCTACATCGTGGGCAGCGGTCTGGCGGCGCTGACTGCCGCCTGCTATCTGGTGCGTGACGGACAGATGAAGGGGCGAGCACGGTCCACATTCTGGAGAAGGGTCCCACTGCCGGCGGCGCCCGCGACGGCTGGAAATTTGAGAACATCGGCTACGTCATGCGCGGCGGCCGCGAGATGGACAATCATTTTGAGGTTATGTGGGATCTGCTCCGCTCCATTCCGTCGCTTGAGACGAAGGGTGCGAGTGTTCTGGACGAGTACTACTGGCTGAACAAGAAGGACCCCAACTATTCGCTGTGCCGCGCGACGGTCAATCGCGGCGAGGACGCGCATACCGACGGCAAGTTCGATCTCTCCGACAAGGGCGCCATGGAGATCATGAAGCTCTTCTTCACCCCCAACGAGGAGCTGCAGGACAAGCGCATCACCGACATCTTCGATGACGAGGTGTTCGGCAGCAACTTCTGGCTGTACTGGCGCACAATGTTCGCCTTCGAAAACTGGCACAGTGCTCTGGAGATGAAGCTCTATATCCAGCGCTATATCCATCACATCGGCGGCCTGCCCGACTTCACCGCGCTGCGCTTCACCAAGTACAACCAGTATGAGTCCATGATCCTGCCGATGGTCAAGTACCTGGAAAGCTTCGGCGTGCAGTTCCACTTCGGCGTGCAGGTGACCAACGTGGAGTTCGACTGCAAGAGCGACGCAAGGTCGCCAAGCGCATCGACATCATCGAAAACGGGGAAAGGGGCGGCATTGACCTGACCGAAAATGACCTCGTATTCATCACCAACGGCGGCTGCGTGGAGAACTCCGCCATGGGCAGCCAGAACACACCCCGCGCCCTACAACACCGAGATCAAGGAGGGCGGCGGCTGGGATATGTGGCGCAAGATCGCCGCGCAGGACCCCGCCTTCGGCCACCCCGACAAGTTCTGCTACGATCCCGAGCAGACCAACTGGATGAGCGCCACCGTCGAAACGCTCGACCAGCGTATCATCCCCTATATCACCAAGATCTGCAAGCGCGACCCGTTCTCCGGCAAGGTCGTCACCGGCGGCATCGTGACCGTGAAGGATTCCAGCTGGCTCATGAGCTGGACCATCAACCGCCAGCCGCAGTTCCGCTCTCAGCCCAAGGACCACTGCCTGGTGTGGGTCTACTCCCTCTTCACCGACAAGCCCGGCGACTTCGTCAAGAAAGCCCATGCGGGAGTGCAGCGGCAAGGAGATCTGCATGGAGTGGCTGTATCACCTCGGTGTACCTGAGGAGCAGATCGAGGACATGGCCGACAATAGCGCCAACACCGTGCCGGTCATGATGCCGTATATCGACGCCTTCTTCATGCCGCGCGCCTACGGCGACCGTCCGAAGGTCGTGCCCGACGGGGCCGTGAACTTCGCCTTCCTCGGCCAGTTTGCCGAGACGCCGCGCGACACCATCTTCACCACCGAGTATTCCATGCGCACCGGCATGGAGGCCGTCTAGCACCCTGCTGAACATTGACCGCGGCGTGCCCGAGGTCTGGGGCAGCGTGTACGATGTGCGCGACCTGCTCGACGCGACCGTGAAGCTGCGCGACGGCAAGAAGCCCATCGACATGGAGCTGAACCTCGTGGAAAAAATGGCGCTCAAGAAGGTGCTCGGCAAGATCGAGGGCACCGACATCGAAAAGCTCCTCAAGGAGTACCACGTCATCTGACATCGTTTCCACGCGAGCTTCTCACAGCGAAAGCGAGACGCGGAGCCCGGTTTGGGCTTCGCGTCTCGCTGTTTTCTTTTGTTATCTCCGTCCCGCAAGGCAGCAGAGCAGGAACACGAGCAGATTGCAGAGCACCACGCTCGCGCCGACCGGCGTGGAGAGAAGGTACGAGGCGATCAGCCCCGTGCAGAAGCACACCACGCTCAGCGCGCCCGCGCACGACCACCGCGCGGAAGCTCTTGAAAATACGCATGGCCGAGAGCGCGGGGAAGATGATGAGGCTGGAGATGAGCATGGCGCCCATCATGCGCATTCCGAGCACGACCGTCAGCGCCGTGAGCAGCGCGAGGAGCGAATGGTAGGCGCCCACCTTCACGCCCGTCGCGCGGGAAAAGCTCTCGTCAAACGTGACGGCAAAAAGCCGATGGTAAAAGAGGATAAAGAGCGACAGCACGGCGGCTGCCAGCGTCACCGAGAGCGCCACGTCGCTGCGCGACATGGCGAGGATGCTGCCGAACATATAGCTGTCCACATCCGTGGTCATGCCCGTGGTGAGGCTCGTGACCACGATGCCGATGGCGAGCGCCGAGGCCGAGAGCACCGCGATGGCGGCGTCTGCCCCGATGCGGCTGTGCTCCGCGATGCGCAGCAGCAGGAAGGCCGAGGCCACCACGACCGGCACGGAGAACGCCAGCGGCGCGAAGCCGCAGGCGACCGCGACCGCCAGCGCGCCGAAGCTGACGTGGGAGAGGCCGTCGCCGATCATGGAGTAGCGCTTCAAAACGAGCGGCACACCGAGCAGCGCCGCGCAGAGCGAGACGAGGATGCCCACGGCGAAGGCCCGCAGGATAAAGGGGTAGGTGAACATTTCCAGCAGCAGACTCACAATGCACCTCCAAACCGCTTGCCGGCGGGGGAGGCAAGATACTCCGCCACCGTGCCGAAAAACCAGCCGTCGCGCCCGATGTGCAGGATCGTGTGCGCCTCGCGCAGGGCGCCGCGCATATCGTGCGTGACCATGATGACCGCCATCTTCTCTTTTTCGTTGAGGTAGCGCAGGGTCTTATAGAGATCCTGCGTGGCGGCGGGGTCGAGACCCGTGACCGGCTCGTCCAAAATGAGCAGGCGGTCCGCCGCGCACAGGGCGCGCGCGAGCAGCACGCGCTGCTGCTGTCCGCCGGAAAGCTCGCGGTAGCAGCGGTTCTGCAGCTCCAGCACGCCGAGCTTGCCCATGTTCATCAGCGTCGCGCTCTTCTCCGCGGCAGAGTAGAAAAAGTGCAGCCCGCGCTTGTTGGCAAAGCCCGAGAGCACGACCTCGCTCACCGTAGCGGGAAAATCGCGCTGCGCGCTCGTCTGCTGCGGAAGGTAGCCGATGGCGCCCGCGCGCTGCGCGGGGCAGTCGATCGTGCCGGCGAGCGGGAGGAGATCAGCCCGAGCAGGCTTTTCATCAGCGTCGACTTGCCGCTGCCGTTCTCGCCCACCACGCAGAGGTAATCCCCGCGCGGACGGTAAACGTCAGATGCTCGAGCAGCGCGCGTGCTCAGTAGCCGAGGCTTGCGTCACGGCACGCAAGCAGAATATCCCGGTCCATCACAGCAAGCCTCCTTTCAAAGCCTCGTAATTTCGCTGCATCAGCGTTAAATAGGTCTCGCCCGCGTCGAAGTCCGTGCGCGAGATGGTCTGCATCGACCACAGCCGTTCGATGCGCGCGCCGGTGCATTCGCTCACCGCCTCCGCGACCTTCTGGCTGCTCAGGTCGATGGTGTAGACGACCGGAATGTGCTCGTCGTTCACCTTGTCGATGAGGTACTTGAGCGTGGCGAGGCTCGGCTCGGTGTCGCCCGAGCAGCCGTGGAACGCCGCACGGTAATGGAGGTCGTATTCCTCACAGAAATATAAAAACGGGAAGCGGTCGGCAAAGATCAGCAGATCGCGCACGGCGTTCGCGCGCAGGGCGCGGAGGTCCGCGTCGAGAGCTTCAAGCTGCGCGCAGTAGTCCTCGCAGTTCGCGCGGTAGAGATCGGCGTTTTCCGCGTCCGCCGCGCAGAGCGCGTCGGCGACGGCGCGGCAGAGCTTGATGGCGTTTTTCGGCGACGTCCAGATGTGTTCGTCGTACTCGATCTCATCGCTGTCGTCATGGTCATGCTCCGCATGGTCGTGAAGCTCGTGGTCGTGGTCATGGTCATGGCCATGCGCGCGTGGTCGTGGCTGTCCGCGCCCTGCATCCCCTCGGAAAACTCCTCCTCACGGGCATCGACAAAGTCCATCATGCGCAGCACCGTGCCGATGTCCTCGCCCACGGCGTCGAGCATATCGTCCGCCCAGACCTCGCCCTCGCCGCCGTTGTAGATGAAGACGTCGGCGCGCGAGATGGTCACGGCGTCGAGCGGGGTCGGCTCAAAGCTGTGCGCCTCGCGGCCCGGTGGCGAGCAGCAGCGTCACGTCTGCGCGGTCCCCCGCGACGGCGCGGGCAAAATCGTAGTAGGGGAAGAGCGTCGTCACGACGCGCAGCCGCCCGTCGTCTGCCGATCCCTCCCGCATGGCGCAGCCGCCGAGCGAAAGCGAAAGCACGAGCGCGAGCAGCGCGCCGACGAGCCGTATCCTGTTTTTCCTCGCCGTCACGGCGCGCTCACCTCCCCGAAAAGACTGTTTTTCCAATCATACCATGCTTTTGCGGATTATCAAGTGATTTGTAATGAAATCGTCACACTTTCCCGCCGCGCCCTGTGCTATAATAGCCACACCAGAGGATTTCATTCCAGCTTATTCTGTGAGGAGGCGCTGACCATGAAGCGTATGTTTTCTTTCTTCCTTGCCCTTGCGCTACTCGCCGTGCTCAGCGGCTGCGGAAAGCAGGAGTCCACCCCGAGCAGGCCCGACGAGCCGACGCCTCCGCCGGAGGAGGGCATCACGCTCGCGGAGCTGAATGTGGAATTTGTTGCGGGCGACCGTGACACGGACGCGCTGATGCAATTAAAGAAGGAACTGCCGCCGCTGCTCATCGGCGCGCTCGCCGACGAGGGCGTGACGGTCGGCAGGGTCAATGTGACCTTCGGCGCAAGCGACGAGGCCACCGCCGACGCGCTCGCGCGCGGCTCGGTGCAGGTCGGCTTCATGCCAATGGAGACGTATCTGGCGCACGAGGACACGCTGCGGCTGGTCTCTGTGCCGGAAGGACCCGCCGGCGACACGGAGCGTGTCGGGCTGTATTTCCCGGTCTCCGACCAGAACCGCACGCTGCGCGCGGCGTTTGAAAAGGACGCGGCGGGCGGCGGCGCGCTGCACGCGTGGGAGACGCTGCTTGGCAGCTTCTGGATGGATAATGGGAGCGACCCCGTGTTCGCTGTGCCTGTGGATGACGACGTGGCCCGGCGGTTTCTCGACAGCATGATGGACGTGAACGCCAATGGCATGACGGCGGACAGCATTCCGCGTCTGACAGAGTACGTCAGCGCGGATGAGGTGTTCTCCACTGCGGATCTTGTTGTGCTGCACGGCGAGGCTCCGGATGAGGCGTTTTGGATGGAGATTTACGGCTGCACGGTCGGCGGCGAGACGGTGTCCGTCAGTACCGCTGACGCCATCGTCGGCGGTGACGAGTTCGCTGCGGCGCTGCTTGCCGCGCTGGAAAAACTCAGTGCGGACGAGACGGCACAGACGGTGCTGCGGCTCTACGATGGAGACGGTGTGCGCTACGGTGGGGCCGACACGCAGGCTGTGGAATTTGCGCAGTATCTGCTCGGCAATACAGAGGGCGTTTACCAGCTCACGAGCGAGTAAAAGAGAAACGCGCGGCGACGCCGCGCGTTTCTTAGCCTCTGCACAGGCTCAGATCATCATCTGTATCCCGTTGTCCTCAATGCCGATCTCGATTTTCGGCACACCGGGGGCGTATTCGCCGTCGAGCGTCCATGGAATGCTGCCGTCGCTCTCCGCCGTGACATGGCGGACATGGCGGAAGATGAGCGCGTTGCTCGTTTCGTATTCCTCGTAAACGATGGCGCGGATGGTGCGCTGGAGCTGCAGCGGTGTTTTCGGCACGGGCACGAGCATCAGCTCAAACTGCCCAGCAATACGTAACTGAACGAAGTACTCTGAG
>VOFK01000633.1_pt1 | contig 29691 bp, 36 predicted proteins | sample 5384121 | NCBI WGS metagenome assembly VOFK01 (sample SAMN12384730, study PRJNA508395) | human gut metagenome | isolation source: healthy gut J | host: Homo sapiens | reverse complement strand
CCGCCCTGAAAACCAGTGTGCCGTTATAATTTCCCTTTTACGATAATTTCGTGCCACCCGGTCCCTCACGACAAGATCGAAGACAGTATTTGCGGGCAAAGTGATTTATCCCGCAGAACCGCAAGGGCGGTACACGTACCTTCACGCAGATACAGTCCACCAATGGCCTGAAAAGGACATCCGTGAGCACGTTTCGGCATTGGATCTAGTGGCAGCGTGGAGCCGATCGGCCTAACGCAGCGACAGATGCTCGTTTTGCCCTGTTCTATCTGAATGGGATTTTACTTTGTTAAGTGGCCAAATTACTGGGTGATTCCATTCAACGCCCGCTTGTAACGGACAGCGAACAGACAGGATGCCACTCCCGGAAGAAGATGAAAGTTTTCTGATACCCACCTGCTGCAACTGCTCTTCTCTCTCTTTATACTTACCGCCGTTACCATTTACGGCATCCGCCGATTTGACAGGACTCTGGGGGAGTCGACCTCATGCCGAAATTTTGGTATTGGCAGGTATCGCAGGATGTATCCTTGCGTTCCTGGCTCCCCTTTCTCCGAACACCCGCTGTCACCCACTCCTGTTATTTGTCTTTCATCCGCCAGCTTCTTTCCTTCCTCCTCATCATATATTGTGTCCGAAAAGGAAGAAATGTTGGTATTTGACCCAAATCTTAGCTATTTTAACACTTTATAGTGCTTTTTCCGGTAATTCCGCAAAGATTTGACTTTGCTGTTGTACCTTGGCACTCTGTTTGCTGATACGTTATATGAGCAATCTAATTGTGACATCTAAAAAAAAGAAATAATGAAAGGAACTCATTAATCCTCCCTTATCACCGTACTGACCGGGCTGTAAGCCCAGTCGCTTCCTGTCGCCCCTAAATTAGTGGTGGGACTGACGATCGACCAATTACGTACGGACTATCTGGAAGCATTTCGTCACTTTACGGCGAAGGGCTTCAAACGTCTTTGGAAAAAGAGGAAGAGTGTTCCATAACGCCGAATATACTTTCGAAGCGGTGTAGACCGCGCTTCCCGCCATAGCTGCCATTTATAGCGGTACGACGCCCTCCATGAACGGAATTATCTCAAACGCTGGATGGACGCCGCCACCTCCAAGCCCCGTCAACAGCACGGACGACACGGCATTTATGGGATATTACACCGATCAGACGGTCGCCCCCACCAAATTGCTGACTTCCACAATTAAGCCCGACGAACTTTAAAATAGCTACACAAGGTAAGGGGACTTGTATACGCCATTGCCCCTCAACCGCGACGCCGCCATTTTGCCGCCGGACATGCCGGAAAACGGTGCTTTCTGGCTCAATCCCAAATACCGGGAAAATGGAGCAGGACAACCTACTACGGAGAATTCCCTGGTGGGCAAGTCAATACAACGACCGCCAGGCTGTCGATTTCCGTATCGCCGGCATGACATAGGAAACCGGTTTTCCCGCGGGGATGTACACTTTCCTGCCAGATTGGCGGGATATGCCGTTTAAATATAAATTTGACGACGACCGCAACAACAAGTTCCGACGGTTTATCGCCAGTCCCTTTCGTGAACGATGAAGTCAATGCACTCTGCCGAAGAAGCGCTGGACAAAAGTTTATCGGTATGGACGATATTACTGACTTATTGGCACTGACTTATTATGCCGGCAACTACGCACATAAATCATACAGGAAATGTGCTATGGAAATACAAAGATACATACGTACGTCTCGACCGCAGTATCGCCAACCTGCTCGACGTGCTCGACAAGAAGGTAGGACTACAAAACGTGCTTTTTTGTCACCTCTACCGGCTATACGGACACGGCAATCGCCGATTCGATTTACAAATCCCCGGCGGAGAATTTTATCTCAACCGCTGCGCCCACCTTAATGAATATGTTTCTGATGGCTAGGTGAAAAGCCACGTTGAAACCCACCACAACCAGCAAAATCTATCTGAACCATAAATTACTGGAAAAGAAAGAACTGAACTTTTGACGGAAATACAGCAGAAGTCCGCCGAATTCCTGATGCAGTTCAGTGGAGTGAACGAGGCATATTCCGCCAACCGGCTTCTACTGGGTTCATGGACTCCGGAATCTATAAAATACGCAACAGTTACCACCGCAAACGTTCGGGAGACCTCGTAATCGACGTCCTCCCGGGTGGACAATCGTCAACGAGAATGGCGGCGAAAACAAAGTGGTACGCCATTCTTATATCCCTTCACCGCTTTTTTCATGGGACATTCCGTGAAACCGGCCGTTATCCAGACACCTGTAACAATGAACCATATTGCGCCCACTGGCACATTTTATGCGCATCAGGCCCCCAACGCCTCCACATCTGCCTATTACCGGCCCAGGTAAAAGAAACCTCAAAACAGGGCGCAAAAACAGCAAATAAATCAGCATTTTAATGTAACTTTTGCGCAATCTATTTAATTCGATAAATAATAAACATACTTAACAAAATGGGATTCAATGAATTTTTAAGCTCGATTTTCGGAAATAAATCCACCCGAGACATGAAAGAAATCAAGCCCTGGGTAGACAAAATCAAAGCTGCTTATCCGGAGATTGAGAAACTTGACAACGACGCCCTCCGTGCCAAACGGAAGAACTCAAAAATATATCCACGACTCGGCACCGCCGAACGCTTGCCAAAGTGGAAGAACTGAAAGCGAGTATCGAAAGCTCAAACTGGAAGAACGCGAAGAAGTTTTGCTCAAATAGACAAGATAGAAAAAGAAATTCTGGATAAATACGAAAAAAAGCACTGGACGAAGTACTGCCGGTTGCTTTTTCAATCGTCAAAGGAAACCGCAAAACGTTTCACGGAAAATGAAGAAATCGTAGTTACCGCCACTGATTTCGACCGCCAACTGGCTGCTACAAAAGACTTTTGTACGCATCGAGGGTATAAGGCCATTTATCAGAATCACTGGGATAGCCGGTGGCAACGATACGGTCTGGAACATGGTACACTACGATGTACAGTTGTTCGGTGGTGTCGTTCCGCACAAAGGCAAAATTGCGGAAATGGCAACCGGTGAAGGTAAGACATTGGTGGCTACCCTCCCCGTATTCTGAACAATGCACTGACCGGAAACGGCGTGCACGTGGTGTGAATGATTATCTGGCAAAACGTGACTCGAATGGATGGGTCCTTTTTATATGTTCCACGGTTTGAGCGTAGATTGCATCGACAACAACAGCACCAACCCCCGACGCGCCGCCAGGCATATCTGGCAGACATCACTTTCGGTACCAACAACGAATTCGGTTTTTTCGACTATCTGCGCGACAACATGGCGATCAGCCCGAAAGACCTTTGCACAACGCCAGCGTCAGCACAATTACGCTATCGTCGATGAGGTCGACTCGTATTGATCGATGACGCCCGTACCAGCTGATTATCTCCGGTCCCGTGCCGAAAGGTGACGACCAACTGTTCGAACAACTCCGTCCGCTAGTGGAACGTCTGGTAGAAGCACAGAAAGTATTGGCAACCAAGTACTTTGTCGAAGCAAAAAAACTGATCGCATCCAACGATAAGAAAGAACAGGAAGAAGGATTCCTCGCCCTGTACCGCAGCCACAAATGTTTGCCGAAGAACAAAGCATTGATTAAGTTCCTGAGTGAACAGGGCATTAAACCGGTATGCTGAAAACGGAAGAAATCTACATGGAGCAGAACAACAAGCGTATGCACGAAGTGACAGAAACCGTTGTACTTCGTCATTGATGAAAAAGCCCGAACAGCGTAGACCTGACCGATAAAAAGTATCGACCCGATCACCGGTAACCCGAAGACCCGACATTGTTCGTTCTTCCGACATCCACCGAACTCTCGAATTGGAAATGAAAAAGACCTGACCCAACGAACAAGTTGTTGGAGAAAAAGGACGAACTAAGACCAAACTACGCTATTAAATCGGAACGTGTACATACCATCAACCAGTTGTTGAAAGGGCTTTACACCATGTTGTTCGAGAAAGACGACGAATACGTAGTGATCGACGGACAGGTGAAGATTGTGGACGAACAGACCGGACGTATCATGGAAGGCCGCCGTTACTCGACGGCTTGCACCAGGCCATCGAAGCCAAAGAAGGCGTGAAAGTGGGAAGTCGCCACACAGACTTTTTGCAACGATTACTTACTGGCAGAACTACTTCCGTATGTATCATAAGCTGTCCGGTATGACCGGTACTGCCGAAACGGAAGCAGGCGAACTTTGGGACATCTACAAACTGGATGTAGTCGTTATCCCGACCAACCGCCCCATTGCCCGCAACGATATGAACGACCGCGTCTACAAGACCAAACGCGAAAAATATAAAGCCGTAATCGAAGAAATCGAACAATGGTGAACGCCGGACGTCCTGGTATTGGTAGGTACCACCTCCGTAGAGATTCCGAAATGCTGAGCAAGATGCTGACTATGCGCCATGATCGAGCACAAAGCGTACTGAATGCGAAGCTGCACCAGAAAAGGAAGCCGACATCGTAGCCAAAGCCGGTTTGAGTTGCGCCGTAACCATTGCCACTAATATGGCGGGTCGTGGTACGGACATCGCGAGCCCGGAAGTGAAAGCTGCGGGCGGTCTTGCCATTATCGGTACGGAACGCCATGAAGCCGTCGCGTAGACCGCCAGTTACGTGGTCGTGCCGGACGTCAGGGTGACCCCGGTTCATCCGTATTCTTCGTATCTCTGGAAGACGACCTGATGCGTCTGTTCTCCTCCGACCGTATTGCCGGCGTTATGGACAAGCTTTTCGGCTTCAAGGAAGGTGAGATGATTGAGCACAGCATGATCTCCAAATCCCTATCGAACGCGCACAGAAGAAAGTGGAAGAAAACAACTTCGGTATCCGTAAACGTTTGCTGGAATACGACGATGTGATGAACAAGCAGCGTACCGTAGTCTACACCAAACGCCGCCACGCTTTAATGGGCGAACGTATCGGCATGGATATTGTGAACATGATTTGGGACCGTTGCGCCAACGCTATCGAGAACAACGACTACGAAGGTTGCCAAATGGAACTGCTTCAGACGTTGGCATGGAAACTCCGTTCACTGAAGAGGAATTCCGCAACGAGAAGAAAGAGAAACTGGCTGAAAAGACATTCGGCATTGCCATGGAGAACTTCAAACGTAAGACTGAACGCCTGGCACAGATTGCCAATCCGGTTATCAAACAGGTATATGAGAACCAGGGACATATGTATGAAAACATTCTGATTCCTATCACAGACGGCAAACGTATGTACAATATTCTCTTGTAACCTGAAAGCTGCTTACGAATCCGAATCCAAAGAGGTAGTAAAAGCATTTGAAAAGTCAACCTGCTGCATGTCATCGACGAAGCATGGAAAGAGAACCTGCGCGAACTGGATGAGTGAAACACTCTGTACAGAACGCAAGCTACGAACAGAAAGACCCGCTGTTGATTTACAAGCTGGAATCTGTAACGTTGTTTGACGCTATGGTGAATAAGATTAACAATCAGACTGTTTCTATCTTGATGCGCGGACAAATTCCTGTACAGGAAGCTCCGGATGAACAGGCTGCCCGTCGCGTAGAAGTACGCCAGGCTGCACCGGAACAGCGTCAGGACATGAGCAAGTATCGTGAGAACAAGCAGGACCTGAGTGATCCGAATCAGCAGGCTGCTGCCAGTCAGGATACGCGCGAGCAACAGAGACGTGAACCGATTCGTGCCGAAAAGACTGTAGGACGTAATGATCCCTGTCCATGCGGAAGCGGCAAGAAGTATAAAAACTGTCACGGAAAGAACGTTTGATAAAGAAGAGTTCAAGTAGTTAATTAGTCCTAACTACTTTACTAAATAATAAAGGCTGCCTGACAAGTCAGTAGTATCTGCAATTCCCCTCCTTCGGGAAGAAGGGTTGGCTGAAAGCCGGGGTGGTAGGTGGATACACAATGCTGATAATAATAGGCTTATATATTCACCTACCACCTCCCCCTACGGGGACTCCTCCTTCCCGAAGGAGGAGAGTTTTAGATACTATCGACTTGTCAGGCGGCCTCTTTCTTTTATTCGTGTAAAATAGTACTTTTGTTCAAACTACTAAATGAATCAAACTATGGCAAAATCTTATTCACTGGCATTCATCTCTCTGTTCCTGTTGCTATTCAACAGTTGCCAGAGCATCGAACAGATTTCCATTGATTATCTGCAACCCGCCGACTTGAGTTTTTCCACCCCAGCTCCGAAAGGTAGCTGTTGTGAATAACACCAGCGATGCGCACCGGATAACAAATTGATTACAGAAGTACAGAAAACGAAGGAAAACGTTCCGGAAGTAAGTCGCGCCACAGCCTATGCCAACGGTGATCCCAAGATTGCTGCCGAATCATTGGCAGAAGAAATAGCCCACCAGAATTACTTTGATGAAGTTGTCATTTGTGACTCCGCCTTACGTGCCAATGACAAGTTAGCGCGTGAAAATATGCTAAGTCAAGAGGAAGTCAGCCAGTTAGCTTCCGATTTAGGAGTTGATTTTATTATTGCATTAGAGAATCTGCAATTCAAAGCAACCAAGACCATTCGTTATCTACCCGATTTCAATTGTTATCAGGGAGCTATGGATGTAAAAAGTATATCCCACAGTACGGGTTTATGTGCCGGGACGAAGCAAGCCCATGACCACCCTTCATCCTAATGACAGTATCTTTTGGGAAGATTTCGGAGGTTCGGTCACAGAAGCGGCTGCCCGTATCATCCCCGAAAGGGAAATGTTGAAAAAAGAAGCGCGGAATTTGCAGGAACAGTTCCGGTAAAGCATCTGGTTCCGATATGGAAAACGGGAAAACGGTATTTATACACCGGCGGTTCGGTTCAGATGCGCGATGCAGCTATCTACGTCCGCGAAAATTCATGGGATAATGCATTCGAACTTTGGCATCAGGCTTTCGAAGGAACCAAGAACACAAAAGAAGCAGATGAGGGCCGCCTTCAATATTGCCGTGTATTATGAGACGAAAGATAGTCTGTCTCAAGCAGTGAAATGGGCGGAAAAGGCACAGCAACTAGCCAAGAAGATAGAGAAAAAGAATGTTGTCAACAATGTCAAAGCGAGTATTGACGATGTGCCGAATTATTACCTCACCAGCCTCTATTTGGCCGAATTGAAGGAGAGAAATGCTCAAATATCCAAATTAAAGATGCAAATGAGCCGATTTAATGATGATTTTTAAAGGAAATCATGTATCAAATCTTATTTTTTTTATACCTTTGAACTGACAAAAAAGAAGGAACCTATGAAACTGAGCCAACAATCATTATCTATCATCGAATCGGCTATCCAAAAGGCAGTCGGCAAATATGTATGCAATTGTGAACAGACAGTCGTAACCGATATTCATCTGCAACCGGACCAGACGTCAGGGCAACTGAATATTTACAACGATGATGATGAAGAACTAGCAAACGTCATGGTGGAAGAATGGGCAACATACGACGGCGATGATTTCCTCGAAAATATCGAGCCCGGCTTACGTAGTATCCTTTGCAGAATGAAAGATGCAGGTGACTTCGACAAAGTGACTATCCTGAAACCTTATTCGTTTGTACTGGTAGATGAGGACAAAAGAAACGGTAACTGAACTATTGTTGGTAGACGACGATACGATGCTGGTGAATGACGAGCTACTGAAAGGATTGGATAAAGAGTTGGATGATTTTCTGAAAGAGTTGCTGGAAAAGTAAAATCTAATATATGGCAATAAAAAAGATTCTGTCAGTAGCTTCTTTTTTACTTCTGCTTATACAGACCTATGCGAACACGGCTTATTTTAAACACTTAAGTGTACAGGATGGCTTGTCGCAGGTCAATATAATATCCATTTATCAAGATGAGACGGGAGCATTATGGTTTGGTTCTTTTGAAGGAATCAACCGATATAATGGACAGTCCGTCACTGTATTTCACCCTTCCCAAGACAACATAGGTCTGACCGAGAATGAAATAATGGCCATTTGCGGCAACAAAAAAGGGAATGTATACATACAGGCACTGCATGACTTGGTGTGCTACAATACCCGCACACAACAGTTTCATAAATTACGCGCAAATAATGTCTCCAACATATACTACAAGAACGATACGCTTTGGATTGCCGGGCGTAACAAACTGGAATTCAGGGTAGAAGGAGACTCTACTATCCGCCTGCTCACCACTTTCAAAGAAAACATAAGAGTTTCTTCACCTATCTGCTGCACTGATGACGGATATATATACATAGGTATGAACAAGGGACTTCTACGAATCGACCGTGCACAACCCGAACGCCAACACTCTCTCCTGCCCGACATCAAAGTGCAAAGTCTTTATCAGGATTCTCAAAAAGAACTTATGGATATGTACCTCCCGCCAGGGAGTGTATCGGCTGGCTCCCGACGGTTCTATCCTCAACTTCCGCAACCTTCCCGATAATACCAACTCATTATCGAACAACGATGTGCGCTGTGCTATCGAAGATGACTTAGGAAATCTGTGGTTCGGCACATTTTATGGACTGAATAAATACAACCCGTCAACACAAGTATGGGAGAATCATGTTCATCAGAATAACATATCCCACAGTTTGAGCCACTCATCCGTTTTCGCTCTCTACAAAGATACGCAAGGAGGAATCTGGATAGGGACTTATTTCGGAGGTGTCAACTACTACAACCCCACCGATGATCATACCAGCTACTACGAAGCCAATCCTGATATGCCTCATGCACTCAGCTTCCCCGTTGTAGGTAAAATGCAGGAAGATGCCGAACATAATTTATGGATATGTACCGAAGGAGGAGGACTGAATTTCTTAGACCGGCAAACCCGGCAATTCACCCGATACGTCCACAACAAGGGAGGCTTGTCCGGAATCGGGCACAATAATCTGAAATGTATCTGGCTGCGCAAAGAAACCGGGCAATTGTATATCGGTACGCATACAGGGGGACTCACAATCTTTGACACTCGAAAGAAAACGGCACATACACTCAAAAATAGCCCCGACAAAGCCAACTCTTTACCCAGCAATGTGATAAATGACTTACAACCCTATAAAGGAAAAACTCGTCCTGTCTACCCAAGCAGGAATCGTTGCCATGAATCCGGAAACGGAGACTTTCGAGCCGTTATCCCCCCTGCCCGACGTCCGGAGTCTTATAGAGAACTATATTTATGTAACATTTCATATCGACCGGAATGACAATATCTGGTTAGCCAACGGCAACGGGACGGAATAACCCGGGTGAACCTGTTGACAGGAAAAAGACAGAATTACCGGCATGACCTCAAAAAAGAACACAACATCGGACGCTTCAAAGTGCTACATATCTTCGAGAACCATTTAGGCGAATAATTCTTCAGTACGGCAGGTTCCGGGTTATTCAAATATGAACCGGAAACAGATTCTTTCTTCCGCTTCGCCATGGAGGACAATCTTCTAATGAGTAATTATTGCTATTATGTCGCCGAATCGCCTTCACATGAATTGTTCGTACTCCACAACCGGGGAATCTCCTGCCTGAATTCTGAAAAAAAGGAACTCACATATACATACGTTATTCCATATATGAGTTTCGGACAAGGCTCATGTATCTATTTTACTCAAAGCGGAGAATTATTCCTCGGAGGAACCAACGGCTTGGTTTCTCTGCCGGGAATACAGAATCTCCCCACATCGAATGATCATCAATTCTACTTCGACCAACTGATTATCAACAATAAAGTGATACAACCCGGAGATGAGTCACACATCTTGTCACAAACGATGCCTTATACGGAATCTATCAAGTTGGCACACAATCAGAACAGTCTTATCCTGGAAATAGCCACCTCCAATTATACACAAAACAAGTACAAATATGAATACCAATTGGAAGGTTTCGACCGGACATGGCTTCCGCTACACTCCCCGAAAATAGTATATACCAACCTCGATCCGGGACATTATAAACTGACTGTACGCGAGAAAAACGATTCGCAAACGATCTGTGGTGAACGTTCGCTTCACATCTATATCCGTCCCCCCCTTTCTATGCTAATCTTTATGCCTATTTATTATATATACTGATTCTCTGTCTTGTACTGTATGCTATCGTCCGTTTTAACACCCGGCAAGCTAAACTAAAAGCATCATTGGAATTTGAGAAGAAAGAAAAAGAAAAAAGAATCAAAGAAATGAACCAGGTCAAGCTGCGTTTCTTCACAAATATCTCACATGAATTCCGTACTCCACTAACGCTTATCATCGGACAAATAGAGAACTTATTGCAATTAAACAAGCTCTCTCCCTCCATGTACAACCGTCTGCTGCGTATTTACAAGAACGCCAGCCACATGCGCACGCTCATCTCCGAGCTGTTGGATTTCCGTAAACAAGAACAGGGTTATCTGAAACTGAAGGTGGAATGCCGTGATATTGTCGCCTTCACCAAGGAAGTTTACATGTCATTCTATGAATACGCACTCAAGCATCACATCGCATATCGTTTCGAGACGTCCGAAGCGAGCATTAATCTGTGGTTCGACCCGGTGCAGATGCAGAAAGTTATCATCAACCTGCTATCCAACGCTTTCAAATATACTCCCGCAGAAGGAAATATCACAGTCAGTATCCGCATGCACTCCCAACAGGTATTGCTCCAAATCAAGGATAGCGGAACCGGTATCCCACAGGAGTCAATCCACAAAATATTCGACCAATTCTATCAGATAGACGGACAAAGATCCAATTTATCTTTGGGAACGGGTATCGGACTGACCTTGAGCAAAAATATCGTGGAATTGCATAAAGGAAATATCCGTGTAGAAAGTAAAGTGGATGAAGGAAGGCTGTTTTACCGTAATCCTGAAAACAGGCAACAGCCATTTTAAAGCGGACGAGCTACAAACGGAAAATACATCGGCATGCATGATTAGTACGGAACTGATTCCACTGGAGGAGCTGCCATTGGAAGAAGAGACGGCAGAACATGCACTCACAGAAAAAGCCGGTCATACTAATCGTAGAGGACAACGACGATATCCTCGAAATGCTGAAGGAAATATTTTATCCCATTTATGAAGTACACACCGCCGGAAACGGAAAAGAGGGATTTGAACAGGCGTTGACAATACAGCCGGATATTGTACTAAGCGATGTCATGATGCCCGAAATGTCCGGAAAGGAAATGTGTTATAAGATAAAGAACACGGTTAACCTGTCACATATACCTGTCGTACTATTGACTGCGCAGACATCTGTGGAATATACGATAGAAGGATATATGTATGAAGCGGACGACTATATCACGAAGCCGTTTAACGTAAAACTGCTCGTCTCACGCTGCAACAATCTGGTGAAAAGCCGAAGAAAGCTGATTGAGAAGTTCAGAAATCAACAGCCGGCCACTGTGACGGATATTGCCGTCAACCAAGCCGACCGGGAACTTATCAAGAAAGCGACAGAAATCATTTCCAACAACTTTGAAAACCCGGAGTTCAATATGAATGTGCTTGCCGCCGAACTGGGATTGGGACGCAACAAGCTATATACACGTATGAAAGAGATCACCGGCCTGACTCCTAACGAATTTACGCTTAAAATGAAACTCGACGAGAGTATGCGCCTGCTCAAAAACAACCCGGAACTGAATATCTCCGAAATATCCGACCGATTAGGGTTCTCAACGACCCAATATTTCAGCAAATGTTTCAAATCCGTCTTCGGAATGGCACCGCTTACATTCCGAAAGTCCAATCCCCGCCGCACCGGATACGTCTGTCTAATCCGATAAAACATGATTTATCTTTCCCGAGGACAATAACACAGGATATTCGGGACAATTTTGTATGTCCTCTAAGCAATAAATACGTAATCTTTGCACCATTAACTAACAAAAACCTAAAAATATATGAAGCTAGTATCCATTCTATCTTTTTACTTATTGTCAACCTTTTCTACTCTGTACGGCAAAGGTGATAATAAAATAATAACCCATTCTTTCGACCGGGCAGAGCAGCAATATACTGCCATGCTGAAGGCCTTACCCGAACCAACCGCTTATCCGCGTACTACCGATAACAACGGAAAGTTGCGTACCACTCCACTCAATGACTGGACGGAAGGCTTTTATCCCGGCAGCCTTTGGTATATCTACGAGAACAATAAGCAAAATACATGGAAACAGGAAGCAATCCGCTGGACAGAAGCCTTGGAACCGCTAAAGAAACAGAAAGGACACCATGACATCGGCTTCCTTTATTTATTGCAGCTTCGGCAATGCATACCGCCTTACAAAAAAGGAAGAATACAAACAGATCATCATAGAAGCAGCAAACTCACTCTGCACGCGTTTCAGCCCGAAGACAGGGTGTATCAAATCATGGAATTACCGGAAATCATGGAATGGTAAAGACGAATGGTTCTACCCCGTTATCATCGACAATATGATGAATCTGGAATTACTTTATTTCGCCAGCAAAGTGACCGGTGACCCGCATTATGCAGAAATAGCCAATTCGCACGCTATCACCACCGCGCGGGAACAATTCCGTGAAGATTACAGTAATTATCATGTAGTCAACTACGACCCGGAAACCGGAAAAGTACTCCACAAACAAACCTGTCAGGGATTCTCCGACAATTCCGCCTGGGCACGCGGACAAGCATGGGCCATTTACGGATACACAATGGCTTATAGAGAAACAAAGAAACCCGAGTTTCTGGAAATGGCACAGCGCACCGCCGAATTCTGGCTCAACCACTCCAATCTGCCCGAAGACATGGTACCCTACTGGGATTTCAATGCCGGACAGGAAGGCTATGTCCCCGAATGGGAGTATGACGCAAACGACTTCAAAGAGATACCAAGAGACGCCTCAGCCGCAGCTATCACAGCTTCCGCCCTACTTGAACTTTATCAATATGTAGATAAGAAAACTGGAAAAAGATATTACCAGGCAGCAGTGAAAACGTTAAAATCATTGGCTTCGCCAAGTTATCTGGCTGCCCAAGGAACCAACGGCAACTTTCTCTTAAAACATTGTGTAGGAAGTATCCCGCACAAAAACGAAATTGACGTACCGTTGGTATATGCCGATTACTACTTCTTGGAAGCACTGCACAGATATAAGAATTCAAAAGGTATAAAGTAAGCTTTTTGACAGAATATTAGAATAATAACTTAACACAGAAAGAAGGTTGGTCCCCCTATCCACTTCTTCCACAAAAGAGGCCGGAAATGTCATCACTTCCGGCCTCTTTTACGTTTATCCCCACAAAATTAAGCATATACAATTGTACCCCATGACAATTTTACCCTACTTTCGGTACAATCTTCCTAGGTAACCTACCTTCAAATACACAATCTTTGCACTATCATAATCCTCCGAAAAAGAATCATAATTATAAAACATACTTATAACTAATTTTTAAATTATAAACTTATGAAGAACAGCACTCAACGAACGTCATGCGTTCACAACTCAAAAAAGAGTGGTTCATTATCCGGAATAATGCAACTCTCAATGGCGATACTATTTGCTTTTAGTATCACGACACAGGCGGAAGCCATAGAATATCCGTCTGCAAAAGTACAGACTGCAATCAACCAGCAAAGTAAAATCAAGATTACAGGTACAGTTGTTGATCAGGCAGGAATTCCTATTATCGGTGCTAACATAACCGTTAAAAACCAAACCGGTACCGGAACGATCACCGATATCGACGGCCGGTTCACATTCGAAGTCCCCGCCAATTCTACCCTTTCGATATCCTATATCGGATACAAGAATCAGGAAATAAGAATCACAAGCAGCAAACCACTTACCATTAAACTCCAAGACGATGCCGAAGTCTTAGATGAAGTTGTAGTAACAGAACTTTGGGTATCAAAAGAGAGGAAAAGGCGTTGGGGTATGCCGTACAGAAAGTTAGCGGCGACCAACTGACCACCATAAAAAGCGTAGATGTGACTTCCGGACTGAACGGTAAAATTGCCGGATTGAAGGTAGAAAACAGTACGGAATTCAATGAAGCCCCCAATCTAAAGCTGCGCGGTGAAAACCCGCTAATTGTTATTGACGGGGTGCCTTACAAAAATATGTCGCTACGGGATATCGCTTCGGATGATATAGAATCCATTGATGTACTGAAAGGGGCTACGGCTTCCGCCTTGTATGGTGCGCGGGGTGGTTCGGGTGCCGTCATGATTACCACCAAAAGAGGAAAAGAAGAAGGGTTGCAGGTAACCGTAAACAGCAGTACGATGTTCAATGCCGGATATCTAAAATTGCCGGAAGTACAAACATCTTACAGTTCGGGAAAAAATGGTATATACAATGATAACTCCAGCTATGTATGGGGAGCCAAGCTGGACGTCGGCAATGAAGCCATGCAATACAACCCGTATACTCAAGAACGGGAAATGACAGAACTGACTTCCAGAGGGAAAAAATAACCTGAAAAACTTCCAGGAACTGAGTTTTCATCACCAACAACAACGTAAGCGTCACTCAGAAAGGTAAATATGGAAGTATCCGTACCTCATTGACACACGTCTACAACAAAGGCCAATGGCCCAACGAGAAATTAAACAAAATAACCTATACCGTATCAGGAGATATGAAATATAAAAAATTCAGTTCCGAGGCCGGAATCACTTACAACAAGAGATTCTATCCCAATATGGGCGGATCGGCCTATCACGGTACAGGCTATATTTACAATCTTCTGGTATGGTCGGGCAGTGAATACGATATACGGGATTATAAGAATTACTGGCGAATAAAAGACGAACAATCCAATTGGTGGGACCGGGGCGGTTGGTATGACAACCCTTATTATATAGCCAACGAGTTAACGAGTTCGGACAATTATGATGTAGTCAATGCCTTTGTCAATGCTTCTTATGATATTACTTCCTGGTTGAAGCTATCCCTGCGTTCGGGTGCTGATATGTATACGGAAAAAAGCGAAACAAAAGCTCCGGTAGGTTCCGTGACCGGCAAAGGAGAGAAGAAAGGATATTATTCTGTCTATCAAAAAAGAGGATTCAGTACCAATAATGATATTATGCTGACTGCCGAACATAAATTCGGTGATATCAGTGTGGACGGATTCGTCGGAGGAAATATTTTTACTATTACCAGAATGACTATTTAGGATCAAACACTGCCGGCGGATTAATCATTCCGGGGTATTATTCACTAAAAGCATCAGTAGACCCCGCCGAAACCAGCAAAACTTATAACAGCAAACAAACGAATTCCATTTACGGAAAAATAGGATTAGCTTATAAAAGTGCGGTCTTTGTAGAAGCAACGGGACGTAACGACTGGTCGTCAACCTTACCGGAAGAGACTCGTTCTTATTTCTATCCGGCTGTTTCCGGTAGCGTAGTGCTCTCCGAATTCATCAAAATGCCCAAAGTTATCGACTTCTGGAAAATAAGAGGTTCGTGGACAACCACCAAACATGATATGGGTGTGTATGCTATCAATGATGTTTATTCTATCAGTACCGATGTATGGGACAACATGAGTGCCGCCTACTCTCCTACAACAATTCAGAAACAGCCTACTTTCTCCTTCCCAAACACGTTCATACGAATTGGGTACAGCCATTCATTTATTTGGGAACCGCCTGCGTCTGGATTATACATATTATAATACACATCAAGTTTAACAATACCCGAAATGCCGGACTCAGTTCTGTAAGCGGATACAGCAATACGCAAGTCAACATGGACGAAGAACAAGTAAGAAAAGGAATGGAACTCTCCATTTCCGGTGATATCATCAAGAACCGGGAATTGACGTGGTCTGCCATGTTCAACTGGTCACGCGACCGCTACTATTACCATAAAATAGACCCGATATACTCTACTCAAAAACCTTGGGTAGCCGAAGGGGAGCGTTGGGACTGGGTAGCAATTTACGACTACCAAAGGGATCCGGAAGGAAATATTGTACACGGAAGTAACGGATTCCCTCTCGTCAATAAGTTTACGACACTCAAAGGATATAGCGAACCTGATTGGATATGGGGACTCAGCACATCGGTCAACTGGAAGGAATCACCCTGAGTATCACCATTGACGGACGTGTAGGAGGTGTCGGTTATTCTATGACAGACCAGGCCATGTGGAACTCCGGCGCACATATAGATAGTGACAATCAATATCGATACGAAGAAGTAGTCAACAACAATAAGACATTCATAGGCCAAGGGGTCAAAGTCGTATCAGGCAAAGCCGAATGGGATGCAAACGGGAATGTAATCATGGACAACCGTGTATTTGCCCCCAATGACAAAGTCGTTTCGTATCAAGACTATATGATGACTACCAATCCATACGCATCGGGTGATAATAAAGAGCGCAAAACTGGTTCGACAAGACATTTATCAAGCTTCGCGACTTATCTATCAGTTACGAAATACCACAATCCGTTTGCCAGAAAATAGGAATGAAAGGTGCTTCAGTCGGCTTTGTCGGACAGAACCTGCTGATGTGGGCAAAAGAGTTTCGCTTCAGTGACCCCGATAAAGTGCAGGATGCACTAAGCTCACCTTCTATCCGTTACATGGGATTTAATGTTAAGTTTGACTTCTAAAAGAATGAATAATATGAAAACAATAAAATATATCGCGAGCCTGCTCGCCGGAATTACCCTATTTTCATGCGATAACTTTGAGGATATCAATACGAATCCGGACGCTGTGACCAAAGTATCACCCAAAGCTTTCTGGCAACGGGTGCCATTGTCCAGGGCTTATAGAAACCTTCCAAAGGCAAAGATTTCATTTATAATCAAATGACCTGCAAATATATCGGCTGGTCGGAAGCATTGGAAGGAACGCAGTATAACAACTTCGGACGCGAAAGTTTCAGCGGCTACACCTCGCTGACCAACTATAAGCTCATGGCGGAACTGACAGACAAAGACGAAACAATGAATGAAGACAAAAGGAATGCATACAAGGGTCTGGCACTTTTCCTGAAGGCTTACCGGCTATTCGAATACACTCTCAATGTAGGTGATATTCCCTACGAAGGAATCCTCGAGGGCAAGGAAGGGAATCTGACTGTAGCCTACAACACACAAGAGGATGTTTTCAAATTCCTGCTCAATGATCTGGATAAGGCACACGAATACTTCCAGAATGCCAACCAGACAACATTTGACGGAGATCCTATCTTCGGTGGAAAGGTAGAACAGTGGCACAGAGTATCGAATGCTTTAGAATTAAGAGTTCTAATCAACTTATCCAAGAAGATTAATTCCACTGACATCAATATTAAATCCAAATTTAATGAGATACTTGACCGTAACTTACTGTTACGTTCCAACGCTGATAATTTACAAATCACTTTCTCCACGAAAGAAGGGCAGTTGTATCCATTCAATGAATCATTACATTCCTATAAACAATACGTAATGATATCCGGTCTGGTTATTGATGCGCTGAAAGCCAATGAGGACTATCGCCTCTTTTTATTACGCAAATCCTTCCGAAGGAAAATTAAATTCCGGTAGCCAGGAAAATGACTGGGATGCTTACATAGGAATCGACCCGTCGAATCCGATAGACGAATTAAAACTAATAGCCGATCAAACGAAAGAATTCTGCCAGTTCAACAACAGATATACTTCTTACGAGTCCGGAGAACCTTATATCCGTATAGGCTATGCCGAACAGAATTTTATTCTTGCCGAAGCGGCATTACGCACATGGATCACCGGAGATGCAGCCGAATATTATAAAAAAGGAATTGAAGCAAGCATGAAATTCGTTGCTGACAATACGCCGGATGCACAGAAGTATCATCACGGACGCAAAATGACTAGTGACATCATTGCCCAAACATTAGCAAAACCCGGTATCCAGCTAAATGGAAATTTCGAGGAGGATCTCAAAAAGATCATAACTCAGAAATATCTGGCCAATTTCATGCAGTCACCCTATCAAGCCTATTATGACTACAGAAGAACCGGTTATCCGGAATTCCCGATCAATCCGCTGACTAACCAGAATCCTAACGAACCTACCAAAATGCCGGTACGCTGGTTATATCCAAGTGCGGAATATGATTATAACAAGGCAAATGTAGAAGCGGCTGTACAAAGGCAATTCAACGGTTCGGACGAAGTAAACAAGTTGATGTGGATTCTACAAGAATAAAAAAGAACGGTATGAAACTAAATTTTTTATATACTACTCTTATGCCTTAGCAGCATAGGAATAACAAGTTGGGGTCGCAATGCGACCCCAACCTCTCATCTCACCGTCCTGCAACTCAACATCTGGCATGAAGGAAGCATCGTAGAAGGAGGATTTGAAGCCATAGCCGATGAAGTGGCACAGGTTGATGCCGATATCGTTTTTTTCAGCGAAGTCCGCAACTACAATGGCACCTTCTTTATATCCCGCATCATTGAGGCACTTAAGAAACGTGGAAAAAACTTACTATGGAGAACATAACCCTCTGGATGTAGGCATCTTATCCAAATACAATATAAGTCAGCAGGAGATTATCTATCCAAAGGACAGCGGTTGCGGCTCTATCCTGAAAGCAACTATCGGCATAGCCGGACATACTATTGCCGTTTATTCCGCCCACTTAGATTATAAGAATTATGCTTGTTACTTACCTCGTGGTTACAATGGAAGTACTTGGAAGAAAATGACACAACCTGTTCATAATGCGGATTCCATTTTAGCGGCCAACCGGATCGCCTTTCGCGAAGAAGCCATTGAAGTATTCATCGAAAACGCACGGCAAGACATTGCCGAAGGAACCATTGTTCTATTAGGAGGAGATTTCAACGAACCTTCTCACCTCGACTGGCAAGAAGATACAAAAGACCTATGGGACCACAATGGGGTAGTTATCAATTGGGACTGTTCAAGTATACTCTGCAAAGAAGGATTCAAGGACACATATCGAACGCTATATCCGAACCCGATCACCCACCCGGGATTCACTTTCCCTTCCGACAACGACAAGATGCCTGTCAGCAAATTAACCTGGGCACCAGATGCGGACGAAAGAGACCGGATTGATTTTATTTACTTTTTATCCTAATCAGGACATTACACCAATATCCTCTATGATTCTCGGTCCGTCCCGTTCCATTGTCAAAAGTCAGCGCATAGAAGAGAATACAGAAGACTACTTCATCACCCCCAAAGGCATATGGCCTTCTGACCATAAAGGAGTAATAGCCACTTTCAGGATATCTCTCCAATAGAACAGACTTTTCCAGCAGAGCCGTATTATGGGGGAGATACTTGCTGATCTGTCGGACAGCTCCTCTTTTTATTACTTCTATATTACTAGTTTATCGGACATATAGATCCAATGTTTGGACATATATAGCCAGCGCGTTGGGCATATAGATCCAATACGCTGGACATATAGATTCAGCATCTCATCCATAACAGCCTAATTAACCGCCCGTTAAACCCGGTAGACAAATTACTGTTACTTTATTTATTTTCGTCCATAGTTGAAACAAATTCTTCGACTTTTGAAAAGCAGCGCTTTAGGTAGGCTAAAGCTATGCTTTACACACTCTAAAGCGCCGCTTTAGAGTTCAAAAAAGGACACTACATGGAAGTAAAACGTACAGGGTGAAGAAGTGAAGGACGCTTTCAATAGTTCCTCCTTCTCTCCTTCACCCTGTATCTATTTATTCATCGGCAGTCCAACACGAAGATGAACCTGATGAACCCTCAATAAGAGTATAAAAATAAAATTGCTATTATCTCATACTTTTGAATCAATACTCATGAGCCTTTTCCGCCCAAGCTTTCTCCATACCATAGAAATTAATCACTTCACCGCTAGCTTTGCCTTCCAACTCCTGTTGTTTCTGCTCAAAGAAAGTTTTCCAACGCAGATAATACAAATCTTTCAAAAAGACCACTCCATTCACGATGAGAATAATCATGCAAACCTCCCTGATTGGAAGCGATACTATCACCCCAGACTGTGATTAATGCAGATGCATTCCATTCATAGAGTTTTTTTCCGCGTCCGTATTGCCCAAAGAACGTGCGGCAGTCAGCCAAGAAGATACGGAGAATTCTTTCCGGGTAGACAATAAACTGTCTTGCGACAAAATGAGTTCAAGGAACTGCTGCGTCTGCTTCCGGAAATTCTCTTTGTCTTTACGGTCATAACTTTGGGATATTTTTCATCGAGCAATGCATTGCCTTTATCAGCATTACTCTGACGTACGATATCCACCAAGTCATATTCAAAATTATTGTTGCCTTTATATTGTTCAGCCACAGAGAGCATTAAGTCCGCTGCTTTCGAAGTAGAATCAGGCGAATAGAACAGTTTGGAATATCCCCATGTAGACGTTCTGTCCAAATGGAAACCCGGACGGGCACACAAAAGAGATTCTAACGTTCCCTCTCCCGGAGAGTTCTTGGAAGCATTATACACCGTATGTTCCAACGCTCTCCATGCTTCCATAACTTCCGGTGACAATTCACCACCATAACGGGCTTTCAGATATCCTTGCAACCATACGTCCGGTGAAAAGCGTTCCGCACGCCACGGCAATTCATACAAGAGTTCAAACATAACCGGATTATTCTCTATCCCCTCAGGCGTAGCCCCTACGCCACGCATTCTTTTCCCATTTACGTGAGCACACGCATCATAATATCCGTTCACCAACTGATTCATTCGTCCATGCAAACCGACATTTCCTCCGAAGTTCAGCAACATACAATAAAGCCAGTCGTGCTTGCCAAAGCCTTTCTCACGATACCACATCGAATCCGAGTCTCCCCCATTGCGGACGTTTCTCGCTATACAAATCCAGCACCAACATATCTCCGGCATTCAACACATCGATCATAGCCGGACGCGGATTTGCCTGCCATGCCTGAATGACCCAGACAGCTTCCGGATTGGCTTTCTTCATGGCTTTCATTATAGAAGTTCCGGCCTTCGCCAAGTCTACCCCTTCTGTGTTGCCTCCCTCATGGAATGGGTCCATACTATAATATTTAGCTTTTCCGTAAAGTTTCTCCAATTCTTCGTAGTACATAGCCGCAAAAGAATCGAAATGCTCGTCTTCTGAAGAAAGGAAAGCCGGACGAGGGAAACCGCACCACTTGCCGGGGTCGGCAATCTGATAACCTAGTTTCTCACCGATATTACGGGGAACCATTCCTGCATAACCCGGAAATACGGGTTCAATTCCCAGTTCCCGCATACGGGATACGATCTTCTTTTTGAAGTGCTTCTTGTTGCTGATACCAACTGTCAGGATTGGGTCCGCCCCACCCTTCCAGATTGTTCATCTGCCACCAAGCCATAAATGCCGGACCGGAGATAAATTCATTGATTTCTTCCGTTGTGTATCCGACACGTTTCAGCAGATTATACCAGACTACTTCCATTCCGGTTACGCTCAAAGGCATATTAATGCCATGCAATGCCATCCAGTCAATCTCCTTCTCCCACCGTTCCCAATCCCAGAAAGCCATTGAGTAGGAATAAGTACAATAATTCAGATAATAACGGTTTTGCATAGCTGTCTCCCTGACGGATTTTCCCCGTGGGAAGAGGGAGCACTTCCGGCAACTTCTGTGACGGGTTATTCCAGGAAAGATGAATACCGGCTACATACTTCAGATACCAGTTCAGTCCTGTTGCCAATGACAGATCGGAATTTCCGACTATCAGACTTTACCGTCTTCGGCAGTTATTTCAAAGTAATCCTTAGACACATCGTCTTTTTCCGGTGTCATCCGAAAAAGGATTCGATCTTTCGAGGTTCCTTCCGTTACACGTTCTGCCAAAGAATTTACCGGTAACTGCTTCGGTTGGCAGCTACAAAACAAAGTCACTCCAAATAATAAGGTTATCAAAATACGTATGTTCATAATCGTGTTTTTTAGATTTGCCAAAGATAGTAAATAGAAATCAAATTTCTTACTACCTGTACACTTTAATCAATGAAACAAGAAGAATTGCGGGCGACCGTATACGTTTATCTCTTTTACCTTCCCTGACAAAAAAGCACCTTTACGTACTTTGAAGCGAAGGGCTGATATTTTATAGATTTCCTTTATGTCCACAATGATACGGTGCGGCTGTCCGGGTTCCGTTGCCGGATCTGTATGCCAGAATGAAGAAATATCTCCGTCGAACAAGTTCTCCGCTATTACCCAGATTCTTATCTGCCTGCTCGCTGCTTACGTAAACAACTTCCCATTTGGTCTTATCAATCGGTTGTCCCTTATCGTCCAACAAATCAACCTCTGAAATACACGCCTGATTGTCTTCCGTATAAGAAGAAAGCGTTTCGATGCAAAAATGACGCAGAGTGCTCACAACCGGTAAATCAACTTGCTGCCAATCGCTTGTCTCCGCCAAAGTGGTGTTCAGAAGAATATCTCCTTCTTCGAGAATCGGACTGCCTGTTTGATTGCGTTGCTGTTTCTCTGGCTTGTTTTTATCAATACCCAAACTGTCGAGAATCGGCTTGTCCAATCCCTGCAAGTTCCTCTTTCCCGTATCCTCCATTTCGAAAACAACAACCTCATTCTCACCTTTTTTCAACCAGGGAGCAGGTATATAAAGAGTTTGTTGCGGACCGATATTCCAGAAACGTCCCAACGATTTACCGTTTACCCAGACAGCTCCTTTACCCCATTGGCTCATATCGACAAAGCAATCGCCTTGCTGTTCGATAATGAACGTCCCTCTATGAAATGCCGGAACACCTTTGATTTCTTGTCCGAAAGACAAGGAAGATACTTCTTCCTTATAAAGAGGAAGCGGTGTGATTGACCACCCTGTCAATTTCTCATTCCCCCAAAGCACCTGACTTGTAATTCCTTTACGGTTAAAAAGAATATCGGGACCATAATTGACCCGTCCGGTATTTTCAACCAAAATCTCAAGTGTGGCGGGAACTTTATGAATATCCAATGTCGTACTGTTCTGATTATAACGACGGTCAAGGCTGGCTACTTGTTTACCGTCCACCAGAATAACGGCATAATCACGCAAATCCTGAATAATCAATTTCTGTTTTCCCGGTGTCTTAATGGTAGTCTGATAGTGGATATATCCGAAATCGGTTCCTACATCTTCCATGGATAAAAACATCTTCCGATTGTATAGTCTGATGAAATGCCGTAGTTAACGGAGCACTTTTCTTTCAGCCTCGACCGTCGCAAAGGTAGTGGTCGGATTATCGGCAGGCACTTCCGGCAACTGTGTTCCCTCCGGCAAGTATTTCTGAATGATCTCCCGGAAAGCATGATATTTCGGATAGCAGTTGCCCCACTCTCCAAGCGGAGCGTCATAATCGTAGCTGGTAGGTTGGGGACGGAATCCTCCGCTGGTATTGGCACCGTTCATATACCAGAAATTTGTTCCGCCGTGGAACATATACATACTGACAGATACGCCATGTCCCAACATCCAATCCAGTTGTTCGGCAGGACGCTCGTAGGCAACAGAAGAATGACGTTTCCCCCATTCATCAAACCAAGCCGGATAGAACTCCGCCACAAAGTACGGACCGCCCGGATGATATTTATCCACGATTTTAAATATATCCTCGCCGAACACACCGTTCAAAGTAGGCAATGCACCGGCAATATGTCCGGCTTCCACCTGCCCACCGCCGTCGCAAGTAAACAACGGAACATTGAATCCGGCTTCTTGAAGCATATCACGGATAGCAGCAAGGTATTCTTTGTCGGCCGCATACGAACCGTATTCGTTTTCCACCTGTACCATGATAATATTACCGCCGTTGTTGATAGTCAGGGGGGCCAGTTGCTTGCCAAGTTCCTTGATATATCGTTCGCAATAAGACATGAAACGCGGGTCCTTACTACGATAAGTCAAGTCCTTTTTCTTTCAGGAGCCACGAAGGATAACCTCCGAAATCCCATTCCGCACACACGTATGGCCCGGGACGAAGAATGACATACAGCCCTTCTTCCTGTGCAATACGTACAAACTCGGCAATATCCGCTTGTCCGCTGAAATCAAATACTCCGGGTTGCCGTTCGTGGAAGTTCCAGAATACATAAGCAGACACGGTGTTCAACCCCATTGCATGCGCTCGGTGCAGACGGTCACGCCAATACTCGTGCGGAATACGGGGATAATGCATTTCTCCGCATATCAATTGCACATCTTTTTCCCGTTAATATTAAAAGTACCATTTTTTCTATTTTAACCTGTTCCCTGGGGAGGAACAGGCTGAAATAAAAAAATGATACAATTAAGTTAAGCATAATAAATACGTTGCTTCTACTTTTATTCATCTTTATTCAAATTATATCATAAGTATTGAATGTTCCGGGGGCTTCTTCAAATTTGGTGGTTATTTAGCAAGTCGGTGGTATCTCCATTCCCTCCTTCGGGAAGGAGAATGGAGGATACTATCGACTATAAACTAGCAAATCATTATTTTACAAATTCACCTTACCGACAAATTTAAAGAGTAATCTGCTCCGACTTGCCCACAAGATATCGGTTTGTCCCGGCCGAAGCATTCATCAATCCGTATCAGAATGTAACTTCACCGAAAATATTCACTGCATATTTTCCTTGCGTCATCATACCAATGAGTGAGTTTCTCCGTCGGAGCAAACTTGATGGCGTAAGCCGGATTGTATTTCAAATCGGCCACTTTCTCCGGCATCCAGATTCCAACTTTGTATGTCCCGCTCAATCCGGCAGCTTGCACTTCCTTTTATAACATACTTCGCTACCTGATTCGGTTCTTCATTTGTAGAAGGAATCCATGTTTTAGGATCAACATCCAGCTTTTTATTTCTTTAGCTACCTGACCGTCTCCGAAACCAGCACAAGATATACTTCTTTCGATTAATCACCGTAGCAAAACCGGTATTAGTTATCGTCAGATTATATTCCAAGTTTCCGTTTTTCGCCTCCACTGTCGATTCGCTTTGCAGATTCAACCGGTATCCCAAATGGTCACGTACAAATTCATAGAATGAACGGACAACCTCATTTCCTTCGGCGTCTTTAAAATAACTCTCATCAAAGAGAATGTTATTATCATTCAGCAAAGAAGGATATACTTTTACTTGTTTCCAACTCATGATATTCAAATCAAAATTCTGCGTTATATCAAAAGCCGAATAACGGTGTTCGCGCAAAATACGCAATGACTTCATCGGAGTAATTAGTGCAGCCAAACCCCCATTCGGTATCTTCATTATAAGGGAATCTCACCACTCATATAGAAATTATTCGCTTTTACCTCCCCGGTTATTTGTTTATAATCATCCGTATTGGGAACAAAAGTCATTGCCCGGCGCATGAGAATGTTCACCGGCTGTAAAGTAATCGTTCGCATATCCGATACGTCCGCGGTATTCTTCCTGCTCCAATGTCAATGCTTTCTTATGACTCGGGTAACGCATTTCTACACAATATGGAACAGGCAAAGCTCTTAACAGTGCACTGACAATTGCATTCTTCGCATCCTGATCATTTGCCAACGGCGACGTATGCCACTCTCCCCAAGCACCAATAAAACCAACTTGCACCGTAGCAATCTGACCGATATATTCATTCAACAAAGGTGTCAATTGTTCAATATGCCCAAGAATCCATTGTTTAGATTCACCGCCGGACGTATTAAGCCCCTGCATGATTGTATGCAAAACGAAGAATAGCTTTATATCCCTGCGCTTTCATCAACTCAAACACCTTGCGGATATTATTCAAAGCCTCATCATCAAGATCTTTACTCACCCATTTGGTCAGATAGATATATTGCTGCACAAGAGTCAGATTATCGTCTTTCGCATCAAACTGCTCTATTTTTCTTTTTATACAAATCCTCACCATATACTTCATAATCATTATATGGACTTTTCATCTCATCAGCCAGCAAATTACATTCAAGATGAAAGCCTCTATCAGGATTTCTCAACGACTCGATATGAACAATTTTACCTACAACTTCCGGAGTTTCCGGTTCATTCGTACCTTCTTCCTCTCCATACTGTCCCGCATATACATCTATTGTATCAGAACAAAAGCTACACATAATACCTAATAATAAGGTAGATAATATGGTCATAGTTTTCTTTATATTGATTAACATGATTGATCTATTTTTAATTTTCACCTGATTAATTTTCATTGAAGATAAAACGTGCAGGAGCCCCTGTTGTCCAAGGAGTCCACAATGTTGCTCCGCCATCATGAAGCATACATCCATGCTCTGTATTATCAGTCACCAACAAATAGCAATACTGTCCGGTGTGATTATTAATATTCGGTTCTACCCATTGACCGGAAGCACACAAATTAAATTTCCAGTCATTCAAATGAGTCTGTCCTTTCACTGACTCATAATAATCAGGGTCTTTCAAAACATTCCATTGACCTTCAGCCTGTTCCCCGCTTCGGCAAACAGGTTCTTATATTCCTGCATAGTCGGTAAGCGCCAACCCGTAGGAGCTATTTTGTCACGAATGTCATAATGATAATGAACTCCGTATGCTTTCACTCTGCCTTCTCCAAAAAAGATTCCGGCGTATTCTTATAATTATTTGACTCAATATCAGTTCCGTCAGGATACTTGGTCGTCCTCAAATTATCTGCCAGCCAAACCAGTGAAGTTCCGTCGCTATAAGAAATACGGGCAAACCCCGATAGGTTATCTTCTCATCACCGCGAACATCAATGAAACGCATCATTTCCGTCATATTTAGTACTCCGGAAGAACGTGACACCAGTTGCCCGTCATCAGTCTTCACATTCCAATATATAGCGTTGGATGTCCAACGTTTAATAGAAAGTTGGTCGAGCAAGGTCTGAAGTTGCTCGTGTGTCAGAGAAGACTTACCTTTTACAATCCCTACACTTTGCTCGGCTACAGTCTGTTTCATTTCAGGATCAAGTGACAGACAGAGTGAATATGAGGTTGATTCAGGCCTTCCTTCCGTATCCCATTCAAACTGTACGGCAGTTTCCGGTTTATCTTCAGCCAAAGCAATCTCAGTCATATCCTCAGGTTGTAATAACTTGGTAGACATACGTTTCACATGAATCGTATGCACATCCGACGCAGCAGCCGTAGTATTGCCAGTCTCTTTAACAGTCCAATACAACAGCGCTTCTTGACCGGCCTTTATTCCCAACTGAGAGAAATACTGATCGGCTGCCAATACGGACAAAGTAAAAGAGGTCGATTTACCAGCGTCAATCTTCACCGGCTTTTTGAAATCTCTGGTAGCACAAAGAATCAGTTTGGCACCTTTCTCCAATGCCTTATCCCATGAGAAACTATATTCATCGATTGACAAATCATTCAAGTCAATTTTCGTTCCATCCTGAGGCGCACTCAGGTAAATATCCGACATAGGAATAATTACATTATACTTGTCCTCTTTACATCCGGCAAGCAACAAGATACCTAATAGACTATATAATAAATGTTTCATAATACTATCCATTTTTAGTAACCGGGGTTTTGAATTATAAGACCTTGTCCTTCAGTAATCAAATGAGTAGGTAACGGAAACTTCTCATATTTATATTGCCCGTCTACCTTCGTTTCGATTTTACCTGTCGGCTGACCGGCAAATCTTGCTTTGAGCAAGTGCCGCTTCTATGAATTTTCCGTGACGAATCAAATCCTGTCGACGTACACCTTCAAAATAGAACTCATGTCCACGTTCTTCCAACAATTTATCAAGGAAATCTTCCACTGAAGCGAAATCACTCAATTGATAAAGCTTTTCAGTCCGCCATGGTAACACGTACTTGATTCAATAACCCGACAGCCTTTCCTGAGTTATGCTATTTCCATTGCGGACAATAGCTTCTGAAAGTAAAGTCAATACGTCTGCATAACGGTAGATTGGCATATCTATTTCACACAGTTCTCCTATCACCCCTTCGATTTTATACTTAACCGGAATTGCACCATAAAAGAGTACACCTGTTGTACCTCCGTCACGGTCAAGAGCACGACTGTGATGCACGCCTTCCGTACCAGTATATTCACCTATAATTCTTTCCCGTCTCTTTTGTCTTTAGGATCAAAAGATTCATAGGCAGGCCAGGATATTTTATACCCTCCCCATGCAGTCACCGCCATTCCTGCCGGAATAGGATAGTCGGATGTTAATACATGTGCAAAACCACTTCTGCTCCATCACACCAGCTTCCGCTACACAAGAGAATATTACTTCCGAATTCTTTTTCTCCTGATAAAGAAAACAAAGAATGATAATCGTCTACCAGTTTATAACCGTATTCGGATTTAGTCAATTCACGTCCTATTTTCTCTGCTTCATCCCACTGTTTAGTCATCATATAGAATTTTAACAACAATGTGTTGGCCAATCCTTTTTGTAAAACGTCCGTAATCCGTATCTTCATATTTATAAGGCAGTATGTCGGCCGCTTCCTTCAGGTTAGTAACAATGTATTCACGCATCGCTTCTTCAGACAAGCGGGGAATCACAATCTCAGCTTCCGGTTTCTGCAAAGTTTCCAAATCTGCAATAGGTATCGGACCATACATATCATACATCAGAAAAGCCAGAAAACCACGTCCACATTTTAATTCGGCCATATAACGGGCCTTCAACGTTTCATCCATATCCACGTTCTTGATACGTTCCATTGTCAAAGTCATGGAAGCCAGATATTGGGAATAGTCATACACGCGGCGATAATCTCCGTCGATATGCCAGTCATTAGCTTCATACGAATTATATACGGTAGTCCACCCCCATGTGTTTTCCACATAATCGGTCACCATTTCCGAAGTCGTCACATAACCTGCCGCCACCTCAAAAATCCCCCACGGAGAAAAAAACGTAATAAGCACTTGAGTTGACCAACGCATTTACATCTTCAGCATTCTGCGGAAACATTCCCGGATTTATTTTATTATAAACTTCCTGTTCCAGCGTGCAAGACGATATGAGGAACAAAAAGAGTTGCTATTACAGTATAAATTGTCTTTTTTTCATATTCATAACTTATTAGAAAGATATTGATACACCAAAATTATAAGAGGTCACATTCGGATATGCATAAGTTCCGTTATCCGTTTCAGATCCAGCCCTGTCCAATTAGTAATCACAAACGGATTGTTCACATCTACATATACACGAAGATTATTCACTGATCTTTTGGCTGATCGGTACTTTATATCCCAATGTTATACTTCCGCAACGAACGTAATAGATAGATTTTACGTAATAGTCTCCCCAACCGTTTCCCCTCACGTAGGTAGGATCAGTAGCTGTCAAGTTATTACTACTGAACGCTTTCAATGCGTAAGTGGGAAACGTTGATACCATTATCCATGCGTGTCCAACCTTCATAATAGCTGGCTCCCCGCTTTCTACCCGCTTCTCCGTAAAAATAGATATTCAAATCAAAATTTTATAGCGGAATGAATTGTTCAAACTGTAGATTATTTTCGGATCACCATTCCCCATATAGACCTTTTATCTTCATCTCCTAACACACCATTTATCCCCGATCTTTCAACTTCATCATTCCCGGAACTAAATCTTTCTGGGCAATTCTGGTGCCTTCTCTCCCGGTTGCAGGATACCGATTGCTTTTTGCTATTCCCACCATGCCCGTGGTCAATAACAACTGAACTAAAGCAATTGAT
>VOFK01000469.1_pt1 | contig 29702 bp, 50 predicted proteins | sample 5384121 | NCBI WGS metagenome assembly VOFK01 (sample SAMN12384730, study PRJNA508395) | human gut metagenome | isolation source: healthy gut J | host: Homo sapiens | reverse complement strand
TCATTGTACTTCGTTCAGTTACGTATTGCTTACAACATCACTGCATCAGATCTTCCTTTACCGGCTCCCTGTTAAAGAAGATCACCGGAATATTTTCGTTTCTTGCCATTCGGATGATCCGGGACGGAGCTGTCCGGTCTACAAGATTGATACAGAGCACATCACAGCCGGCATCAATCATTTCCTCCACCTTTTCGTTCTGTTCCTGCTGATCGTCGTTTCCGCTTTTTGTCGATACGATAATCCTTCGTTCTTCGCTTTCCATGGTTTTCAGATGCACCTTCAATTCATCCGTCAGTGCGTTGATAAAGGGGTCATCCTGACTGTAGGTGATTACTCCCACACGCAGAGTTTTCTCTGTCTGGCCTGACTGATCGGAACACCCGGACAGCGCAAGGATCAAACTCCCTATTATAGCAGATAATACCATTGCCATTCTTCTTTTCTTTTTATTCATAGGAATATAAAAACCTTTCTAAATCATCGTCCATAGAAAAACTATCTTTCTGAAATTGATATTCTGTTGTATATCCCTGCATTTTATAGAACTTATGCTCTATCTTTCTGACCATCTCTTCCACACTTCTATAGCCGATTTCATATCCGTCCGGCACAATAAGTCCCTGGATATTTCCCTGATCCAAAAGTGCAATCGTCCTCAGACTGTAGCCCACTCCATAGAGCTCTGCGCCCCTGTATTTTCCATTTTCTGCCTGTTCTCCAAGCTCTTCTTCCAGAACCCGGCATCCAACACCACAAGGGTATCTGCCCTTTTTTCTGCCCCTATCCGTTCCACGATGTTCTGTTCTTTTTCTCCGATAGATACACCAGCGGATCTCACTGCCGCTGCCTTCCAGTGCCTCATTCAATCCGCTGATCTCTGACTGTACCGCCTCAGACATCTTCCAGTCGGCAATAATTCCAATCTTTCGCTCTTTCGTTCTCAGCTGTTCTCCCAGACTTCTTCCGATCTCCCGATAATCCGGCTGGATCGCAGGACTGGCAGCTTCTCCCTCTTTTACCGCCAGGCTGTCTGCCATCAGCAAATAGGGTTTATTTCCACACTCTTTTTTCAGCATATTTTCGGTCTCGTCCGGGTGCCGGGATACAGGATAAAGCCATCGATATCATTGTCCTTCTGTTCTTTGATAAATTCTCTTTCCGCCTCCCGGTCCGTCGATCTCATCGGTGTTACAGATGATCATGTGGACATTGTTCTCTGCTGCAAACTGTTTCATCCCCTTGATCAGGGCATCCCAGCGCTTATCACCGGACTCCGGAAGGACTACGGCAATCCTGGTCTCTGCAACGTTCTGATCAAAAATCTTCCATACAAAGAAGACCGCCAGCATCAGCAAAAAAAGCTCAATTATAAGAAATTTAATCCGATTCTTTTTCATCTGCCGATCTCCTCTGGATATATTTTTTGTAATTCCAGTGTTTCTGCATTTTCCGGTGTATATGGAATTGCAGGAATACGGATCGTGACCCTTGTTCCTTCATCCGGTTCGCTTTCTATGGAAAGTCCATATTTTTCTCCAAACATCAGCCGGATTCTGGAATGCACATTGATTACCCCACGCCGGAACCGTGCTTCGGAACCTTGCTGTTGTCCGTCAGAATATTTTCCAGGACCTCTTCCCGCATGCCCATACCGTTGTCTTCAATCATGATCAGGATGTCCTCCTCTTTCTTTTCTCCGCTGACGATAATCCTGCCGTCCTCATCCTCATCCATATTTCCAACGCCATAATAAATGGCATTTTCCAGAATGGGCTGGATCACCAGCTTTACGATGCAGTAGTTTTCGATCTCTTCCTCGATTCGGAATTCTGTTTTAAATCGCTCTTTTGTACCGGGCCAGCTGGATATTCATGTAGCTTCTGCTGTGCTGCAGCTCGTCTTTGATAGAGATAATGGTCTTTCCCCTGGACAGGCTGACACGAAGCAATTTTGCCAGTTCAGAGATCATAATGACTGCTTCTTCATTTTTCTGTGCTTCGACCATCCAGGTAATAGATTCCAGTGTATTATACAGGAAATGAGGATTGATCTGGCTTTGCAGGGCATCCAGTTCACTTTTTCTCCGTTCATTTTGCTGTCGGATGATCTCATCCATCAGTTCTTCGATCTGCTCATAGGACTTCTGCACAGAATGTCCCAGATGACGGATCTCAGAGGAGCCTCCAATATAAATATCCGGCTTTCCTCCTGCTTCGTGGGCCTTGACGGAAGCATCCAGCTCCCGGATCGGTTTGGATATCTTCCGGGATACCAGCTGGTTTCCCTCCAAAAAAGCATGAACCAGCATAAGGACTAAAACAGTGGCAAATACATAGTAACGGAAATTCTTTAAAGTTTGACTTCTGCACACTCTCAGGCACAACACCGATCATTTTCCAGCCGGTATAAGCTACGCTTCTGACAATCACGGTCTCGTTCTGACTGTCGGCACGGATCTCATAGGTTCCGTCCTCATATTTTTCCGCTTCCAGGCTATTTTCTTCAAATAATCCGCGGTTTAATTCCGTTCCTCTTGGATGATAGATCATCTCTCCATCCTGGCTGCTCAGATAATAATAGATCCCATCGGAAGAATCGTTGATCTGTTTCATGACATCCCGGATCACAGAATATTTCATATCCAGTAAAAGAACGCCGGTTTCCGGTATTTCTCCTTTATTGACATCCACATACCTGCTCAGAGAAACGACCCACTGGTACCGATAGGCTCCGTCTTCAAACAATTCCTGGATATGGGGTGTGGAAAAGTGTACATTTTCAATGGCATTTTCTGCATTTTTATACCACTCCTGAGTCTGCACCTGCACATTTTTCTTTTCTAACGCCACCGGCTCCGATGCGATCAGTTTTCCTTCATGGGTCATACAATGCCACACTCTGAACCTTATCGGAGTTGGTCTCATAAAGAAGACTGAATTGCTCCACAAATTCCCGGCTGGATATATCAAACTGCTGAACCACGTTATAGTTTGCTCCATTAAAGGATCTGGCGAATATCCAGCAGATCTGCATTTAACCGGTCTACAGTTCCCTCCACGGTTTGCTTCCGTGTTGTCCACTGCTGTTTTTTCCAATGCCAGCTTGAAGCGATGGTACAGCAACAGTCCCATGACAATGATCGTGACCAATGAGATTGCCATAAGGACAGATAGAATGATCGTCTGTATGTTAAATACGATATTTTCCGGGAATCAACCCTTTTTTCTATATTTTCATACATTTTTTTTCACCTATTCCCTTTTCTGTATTTCGCACCTTTTTCTGTCTTCACTCTTTCTGCTTTTCGCTTTGTTGTTTCCAGGAAGCTTTATTTGGAAGGAACACATAACTTCTTTTTGAATACATAACTTAGTTCGCATCCTGATATCCTACTTTTTCTGCTATCTTATAGCTTTTTTTCATCGGTGTTCAGTACCATTTCTTCTGCCCTGTCCATTCGGTAATCGGTAAGATAGGTGACAAAGGGCTGCCCTGTTTCCTTTTAAAAATAGAAGAAAAGTAGGAATTGGATACCCCAAGATCTGCACATACCTCATCCAGTGAAATGTCAGGCTCCATATATCTTTGCTTTACAATATTCTGTGCGTCAGTGATCATACGTCTGGAGGTACTGTTTCTGGTACTTCTCAGTTTTTCGCTGATCGCCATAGACATATTGATGATCCAGTTTGTCATAGAGCTTTCGTCTAGCTGAGTCACTCTTTCGTAAAGATTCTGTACATTTCCGGAGATATCATTAAAATCCATAGAATTATTGGCACAAAATACTTGAAAAAGCCGCTGACAATCTCCATGGTAGCCAGATTATACTGACTGATGGTATCTGCATTCTTATGGAGTTTTTCTATCTCCTTGATCGCTTCTTTCCGGATCTCCTCCCGATCTCCCACGTGAATGGCACGGAACAGATCCTGCATTCTTGTTTCTTCCAGGGGAACCGTCTTTTTTGGACTCTTTGGAACTATCTCTGCGATATTGATGGCTCGTTTCGTTCCGTATAGGACACGGTAGGATACCGCCTCTCTGGCTCCCTCGTAAGAGATACTGATATCGTACAGATTATTGCAGACGGTTCCGACTCCCTGCGGTAACTGCCGCCCCCATAATTCTCCATGCCCAGCGGCAGAACCGGTCACACTTGTCCGTCAATTGAGCTATCTCATCTTCTGAATGGAGCTCCATGATCAAAATTGTGTTGCCCATATAGATAAATTCCTGACAATTACAGTTCTCTGTCAGCCGCTGTTTCACTTCTCGTTCCACGGACATGGATAACAATAAGGGATTCATGCCATCCGGCACATCATTTTCCGAAGTATGAAAGATAATGCAGCAAAACAAAGGTCCCTTCATATCCACCCGATAGTTCTGAAAAATCGTTCATAGTCCTCTTCTCTGACTCTTCCCTCGATCAGGGAAATGAAGAAATTGGACTGTAGCTTTGGAAGTACTTCCTGAAAATAATCCTTCAATTTTTTTACATTTAATTTTTCTTCTCGTTCCTTGTCCAGCGTATTTTTCAGATTGGCCAGACTGTCTGACAGCTCCGTGGCGCTGATGGGTTTCAGCATATATTCTTTGATTTCCAGATGAACTGCTTCTTTCGCATATTCAAACTCGTCAAAGCCTGTACAGAGCATGATGTAAATATTCGGATATTCCCGATTCAGCTTTCTGGATAGCTCTAACCCGTCCATGTAAGGCATCTTAATATCCGTCAGCACCACGTCCGGCTGGAGTTTTTCTACTAGCTCCAGGGCCTTTACCCCATTGGTGGCACTGCCTACCACATCAAATCCCAGATCATTCCAGGGATCTTCTTTCATGACATCGATGACCTCTACCTCATCATCGACAAGAATCACTTTATATTGTTCCATCTTATCCCCTTCTTTTTATCCCTATACCCTTTCTTATTATAGCAGAATTTGCTTTCTTCTGAAGGAATATATAAATATCCAAAAATACAAAAGAATCTGCCTTCAAAATTTTTTACTCACAAATTCCTTTCCGAACCATCTATCATCATCTGTTGAAAAAAACCGTCCCTTTCATCTTTCCATCGGACGCAGGACGGTCTACTTTTCTTTTTCCTGTATAAACCTTGTAATCAAACAGTCTTTTTATTTATCCTTATTTCTTCTGTACATATTTCAGACAGTCAAGGGTTACTGCTGCCAGGATAATGATACCTTCAAAGATAAACTGAAGGTTTGTATCAATACCAAGAACAGTAAGAGAGTAGGTCAATGAGGTAAAGATCAGTACACCCGTCACAACTCCGGATATCTTACCAATACCACCGGTAAAGGATACACCGCCAACTACGCAGGCTGCAATAGCGTCCATATCCCATCCTTGTCCGTAAGCGGCACTACCAGATCCGATCATACGTTTACACTCCAGCCATGAACCAAGCCATACAGGATACCTGCAAGGATAAATGCTCCCATCGTTACTTTAAATACCGAGATACCTGATACAGCTGCCGCTTCTGGATTTCCACCAACTGCATATAAATTTTTTCCAAATGTTGTCTTATTCCAGATAAACCATACAACAGCAATCGCAACTACTGCCCATAAAATAATCATCGGAAAACGTCCTGCCTGTGGAATAAAAATATTTGGGATTGTCCGGATCAATCGCACCAAAAAGAAACTCCTTTTGTAGCATATGTAACTAAACCAAAGATAATAAGCATGTTCGCCATCGTAGAAATAAATGGATGCATCTTAAATCTTGCCATGAAAAATCCTGCTATCATTGCAAATACAGTTGTGAAAAGTATACACACACAACTAATGCTAATATTGCTTTTGATGCCGGTGCCATACCCGAAAAAAATCAAAACATGTCCAAACACGGTACCTGTATTGATTCCATTATGCATGATAATGGTTGCTGTAACCATACCCAGACCAACCATACGTCCTACCGAAAGGTCTGTACCTGTCAGAAGGATCAGGCCGGCAACTCCAAGTGCAAGGAACATACGCGGTGATGCCTGCTGCAAGATATTCAAGGATGTTGGTAACGGTCAGAGCTGTGTATTTTTCAACGAATGGTGTAATAATACACAATGCGATAAAGATCATGATAATTACAATATACAGACCATTCTTATACAAGAACTGTGTCATATTAAATGGAATATTGTAATTTTCAAAATTTCTGTGCCTGCTTCTGTGCAAATGTATATTTTGACATTCTGAGCAGATCGATCAGATGATATTTATGCATGTATGCATCATGTTTTCTATCCTTGATCTCCTGGATCCTGGATTCATGTGTCATCTGCGCATCATATAATTTATTCTTATATGTGTATTTTTCAGCTTTGATCTCTTCTGCATCTTTCAGGCTGCTGACTGCCTTCTTATGTTCTTCCTGCAGATCCGCTTTTAATTTTTCAAATTACTGTTTTCCGCTTTTTCTCTGCTTCGCAGCTCTTTGCTAACAATGTTATAATACTCACTGTTGTAATGTTTGGAAAGAAAATCCTTCAGCATCTGCGATCAGTTTTGCAATCTGCTGTTTATGTTTGCATCTTCTGTTGCTTTTGCCTTCTCCAGATTCTTCTTACATTCCCCGATAATCTTATTCTGTTCTTCTTTTGTTAAGTTCTTATTCTCTTTTGCTATTGCAATCTGATTTTTTAAACTGTTGACTTTGTCAGATCCTTCTACACGCAGTGCATCAATCTGTTCCTGTATCTTACCAACATATTCGTCAATCGGCTTTAAAAGTAGCTTCTTCTTCAGCCGAAATGATAACGCTGTTTTCTGCCATCTTCCATTTCCTCTCTGTTACAGATATTTCGCACTGAGTCTCAGTAATTCTTCCTGGTTCGTTTCTTTTTGTATTTACAATTCCAGCCAGGCGTCCGTTGGACATAACACCGATTCGGTTAGTAATACCAAGAATTTCTGGCATCTCGGAAGATACAACGATGATCGTTTTTCCCTGCTTTGCCATATTGATGATCAGTTCGTAGATCTCATATTTCGCTCCAACGTCGATTCCTCGTGTCGGATCATCCATCATGAATACACTTGGAGAACGCTCCAGCCACTTACCAAAGATGGCCTTCTGCTGGTTACCGCCGGAAAGGCTGGTGATCATATCATCTGGTCCCATACATTTAGTATGCATGATTTTAATCTCTTCCGCAGTTGCACGTACCATTCTGTCATGTGACAATGCACTGCACCATTCTTATAATAATGCTTCATATTCGCAATGGTAGTATTGAATGTAATATCGCCCTTCAGGAACAGACCATTGGCTTTTCTTTCCTCTGTAATCAGAGCAAATCCGTGATCCATAGCATCTTTCGGCGATGAAAAGTTCATGATCTTTCCATCGTATATTACATTTCCTTCTGCTCTTGTACGAATTCCGAAGATCGTCTCCAGAAGCTCGGTACGACCGGCACCAACCAGACCATAAAATCCAAAGATTTCTCCTTTTTCTGATATCAAAAGAAATGTTCTGCAGTTTTGGTGCATATTTTGTTGATATATTTTGTACGGAGAGAATGGTTTCTCCCGGTGTATTGTCTACAGGTGGAAATCTGTTATCCAGAGAACGACCAACCATGGCGGCGATCAGTTCGTTCATATCTGTTTCTGTGCTCGCCTTGGTCATAACCAGACTCCCATCTCGCAGTACGGAGATCTCATCACAGATATTGAAAATTTCGTCCATCTTATGTGAAATATAGAAATCAGGGAAATTCCCTGAGCCTTCAGCTGACGCATCATCTTAAAGAGTTTTTCAACCTCCGGTGCAGTCAGAGATGAGGTAGGCTCATCCAGTACGATAACTTTGGAATGATAGGAAATCGCTTTTGCGATTTCACACATCTGCCTCTGGATACAGACATTTTTTTTTCATTGGCTGTGTCAGGTTTTGCTGTGATTCCAAGCTGTCTGAAGAGATTTGCAGTTTCCTTTTTTTCATTCTTCCTTCGTCGACAACCCCAAGGGAATTCTTTGGGTATCTTCCAAGGAACATGTTATCAACAACACTTCTTTCAAGACACTGGTTCAACTCCTGGTGTACCATTGCCACCCCGTTTTCCAGTGCATCCTTCGGGCCGGAGAAATTCACTTCTTTTCCGTCCAGTATGATGGTTCCTTCATCTTTCTGATAGGTTCCAAAGAGGCATTTCATCATTGTCGATTTCCCGGCGCCGTTTTCACCCATCAGTCCCATAATGGTCCCGGTTTGACATTCATGCTGATATGTTTCAGAACCTTATTTCTACCGAACGATTTGCTCATGCCGTTAATCGATAAGATATATTTATTCTTATCTACTGTCATAACTCTGCTTCCTTTTTTCTTGATGAAAGAAGGGTATCATTGCTGACACCCCTCTGCGTTTCATTCATTTTTACCTTTTAACCAGTCTCTTATTTTTTGAGAAAGTGATGTGTATGCTGCTGCATTATCGGTCTTAACCATGTTAATTGCGAAAGCATCATACTCGCTCGGGTTTCCAAGACGGTTTGTGATATTGGATTCTGTCTGTCCATCTCCACCGATGTAATCTACTTTCAGGTTAAGCAGATCATCATACTTCTCCAGAAGTGGCTGGTATGTTGAGCTCAGGAAGTTGTCTGATGCATTGTAAATATCAAGCCATACTTTCTTAGATGGACTCTTGCTTGCATCCAGCTGGTTAGCAACTTTGTCATAAACCTTTTGTGGAATCTGTGAAATCGTTGTAGTTTTCTGCTGTTACAGCAATATTTAACGCATAGTAGGATCTATCTTCTTCGCTGTATCTGTAGTCTTCACCCTCTGCCAGGCAGTTTCCGGCATCATCTGCCGTACCGATACCGGTATCAATATCTACACCGTCCAGTGCGTTACGCAGGACTCTCAGTGTCAGGTAAGCCTGCACGTCTGCATGCTGAGAGATTGTTCCGCCGTAGCCTTCACCGATCGCTGCTACAGCATCGCTGTTTGCATCATATCGAATGTAGGAACTTTGTTGTCTTTTTTGCCCAAGCGTTGAACATAGACATTCCCATACCGTCGTTATTGGAAACTACAACATCGATCTGCTCACCGAAAAGAAGCTGACCATGTTCCGATCGCGTTACCAGCTGTAGCAGCATCCCATGTTGCACCTGCTGAGTTTTTCATTTCCTGAGAAGCCAGCTCACGGACTGTAAATTCTTTTCCGGCTACATCAATCTTAGCATCCTGGAGACAACTTTTTGCTTTTCCGTCTACGTTTGTTCCGGCCGGCTTGGAAGCAACTTCGTCACCATCTTTAACTCCTGTTCCAAGTGCGGAACGAACACCACGTGTACGGGCGATAGAATCGTTATGTCCGATATCACCGATTGCCAGAACATATCCGATTACGCCGTCACCGTTTCTGTCAATCTTGTCTGCATTAGCTTTGATGTAGTCAACAACCATCTCTCCCTGAAGTTCTGCTCCCTGATTAGCATCAAATCCTACATAATAAGTATCTTTGTTGAAATTCAACGCTTCTTTGTCCAATTCCCCTGTTGAACTATTAGAAGGTTGACGGTTAAACCAGCAAAGCGGTTTGTCCTTATTGGCTACAGAACTGCTGTCTGAAGATCCTGATGATTTTGAATCACCTGACGAAGATCCTCCGCAGCCTGCCAGTGATAATGCAAGTGTTGCTTTGCCATCATGAGTGCAAATACTTTTTTCTTTTTCATTTTCTTTCCTCCTGTTTTTTGTGCGTTTTGTTTTTAACCGCGTCTAACTCATTGACTAATCTCATTATAATTACAACACTATTTTTTTTTTGACATAGAATATTTTTGGATTAATTATCAATATTTTTTATATTGATCTATATTTTTTATATATTTTATCCAATTGTGCAGAATCTGTCTCTACTATATATAATATAAAACAAAAAAAACTGCGATAATAACCTTCACGCTATTACCACAGTTTCTCTTATATGTTCTTATTACGAATAAAATAATGATTAAGCTGTTGCTTTCTTATCATCTGTTTTTTCAAGAAGTTTCTTTACACCCTGGATTGCAACCAACACACCAAGGATCAGAAGCAATACGGCAAAAATCAACTGTAATGTATTTCCAAGATCCAGCCCTGTTGTCAGGAATGCTTTTTGTCAGTTTCACGATCGTCATGCCAAGTGCAGTAAATGTAACTGCCATCATGAATACCATTGGAATCCAGAGCATGCAGCCCTGACGCTTTGTCTTCTTTAAGAATACTGCGCAGGCAACAAGTGCAAGTACAGATAACAGCTGGTTAGCTGAACCAAACAGTGGCCATATCTCTGCATAGCCTACCTTTGTAAGCAGGAATGCAAGTACCAGTGTGATGATTGTTGCAAAGTATTTGTTTGTCATCAGCTTGACAAATGGACTCATATTGTCATCATCTGTGTCTGAATCAAGCCAGAACTCCTGGAATGACAGACGTCCGACTCTGGCTACTGAATCAAGTGATGTCAGTGCAAATGCTGATACTGCAAGGTTAATCAGTGTGAACACAAGTGAGTGTGGTAAACCGATTACTGACAGGAAGTTTGCGATAGCTCCTGCGAAAATCTGTGGCTGTGTTGTAAGTCCCTGAGCTGCTGCCTCTCCCTTACCGAATGATGCTACTGCGATAAGTGCAAGGATTGCAAGCATACTCTCCATAAGCATGGCACCGAATGAAACAGGAAGCATGTTCTTCTCATTCTTTATCTGCTTAGAAGCAGTACCTGATGATACAAGTGAATGGAAACCTGAAACTGCACCACAGGCGATTGTTACGAATAAGATTGGGAACAGATACTGTGGGTTTCCGTTTGCATCAGGGATTGCAAATGCTGTGAAAGCATCAAGGTTACAAGCAGGATTTGCAACAAATACACCGATTATCGCACCTACGATCATGAAGATTAACAGGTAGCTGTTAAGGTAATCACGTGGCTGAAGCAGTGCCCATACAGGTGTAACACTGGCTATAAGTATATATGCAAATATAATTATGTGCCATACGCTAAGGTTTAAATACATTGGGAAATTGAGTCCCAGTGCTATAGCTACTATAAGTAATACGATTGCAACAAGTGTGTTAATCCATTTGTTGAACTTAGAGTATTTAAGGAAGAAACCAAGTGCAACTGCTTCTATGATGAAAAGCATTGATGTAGTTGCAACTGCTCCGTTGGCTACAACCTTTGTAACCTCGCCTGCTTTATCAGCAGCAAAGCCATTGAAGGTTCCGGCTACGACATCTGCGAAAGCTGCAACAACAAGTATACAGAACAGCCAGCAGAATAACAGGAATAATTTCTTTCCTAATTTACCGATGTACTCCTCGATGATGTAACCGATTGTACGACCCTTGTTCTTAACTGAAGCGTACATAGATGCAAAGTCCTGAACAGCTCCAAAGAATACACCACCAATTAATATCCAAAGCAGAACCGGAAGCCATCCGAAAATAGCTGCCTGAATTGGTCCGTTGATTGGGCCTGCACCTGCTATAGATGCAAACTGATGTCCGAATACTACATTGGTATCAGCTGGTACATAGTCCACTCCGTCCTCCATCTCGTAGGCAGGAGTCTTGGCATTTGGATCAATGCCCCATTTGTTTTGCAGATAACGGCCATATAATAAGTATGCTCCACCGAGCACAACAATGGCAATGATCATCATTATTATATTCCACTCATAAAAACAATCCCTTCTTCTTTCTCTTTAAAGTAAATATATATTAAAAAACGCCCTTCGCTATCCTTTCGGATAACAAAGGCGGATTATTCTTCCGTGGTACCACTTTCGTTTTACTGCAGTCATCACTAACCACAACCACTTGTTACTGTCAAAATATCTAACAGCTTCTTCTGTAACGTGAAGACTACGTCCCGGCTTACTCGATACCTGACCATGTTGATTCTTCCAACCTGTATATTTTCAGCGGGATGCTCCTGGGTGATATCATAAAAATACTTTCTGCCGTTTCACACCATCCAACGGCTCTCTGAATTCCAGTTAACTTTTATGACGTATCCCTTTCATTGCATTTCTTATTTACTTTTTATCTTACTTAATGTTTTACACTTTTTCTTGTAAAGTGCAAGAGTGGAATTAAACATAATTTACAAAAATACAGTTCTATTTTTGTGTATTTTTTTCACATTATATGATTCCGGTTATCTCTTCTACAGATTTCACAAAATAATCTGCTCCATCCAGTTCTCCCTTCTCACCATAACCATACAGGCATCCGATAAACGGACTTTTACAGGATCTGGCACATTCCAAATCCTGTCTTCTGTCTCCGATCACCAGATAAGGTCCCGGATAGTCCCGGATAACTTCCTGCACGATCTCCGTCTTAGGACAGAAACCATACGATTCACAGTCATAAAACTGTTCAAACCATCTTTCCATTCGGAATTCTTCCCAATGTGCTTTGCGGTATGCCACTTTACAGTTGCTTAAGATCACAAGATGATATCCTCTGTTCTTCAAAGCTGTAAGCATCTCTTCCGCTCCCGGATACCACACTGCCCGGTGCTTCCTGATCTGCCTGACCATGGAATCTCCCACGATCGCACTTGCCTGATCTTTGTATCTCTGATCTAATTCCGGCAGAAATGTATCCCACATTTCTTTGCTGTTTAAGCCCAGCCAGCCTGCGATCTGCGCCGTCTCTATCTTCTGTTCCTCTACAACATTCTGTTCTGACAACCACTGATAAGCTTCCCTGAACGCCGGCTCATAGATTCCAAGAGTATTATGTATCGTTCCATCATAATCAAAAAATGATTGTTTTCACCATCGGTCGCACCTGATTAAAAGCTGCTTCATCAGATTTACCATCTCAATTGCGGACAATGCACAGTCATATCCTTTATTTCCTGCTTTACTTCCTGCACGTGCGATAGCCTGTTCGATATTCTCTGTTGTGATCACTCCGAATAATACCGGAATTCCTGTTGCAAGTTCAACCTGCGCGATTCCTTTGGCCGATTCATTACACACCAGATCATAATGGGAAGTATCCCCGCGGATAACTGCTCCCACGCAGATGACTGCATCATACTTTCCGGACTGTGCCATCTTCTGTGCAGTCAGCGGAATCTCAAATGCTCCCGGTACCCATGCAGCCGTAATGTTCTCTTCTTCTACCCCATGTCTTACCAGCCCGTCGACGGCTCCGCCCAATAACTTATTCACAATGATGATCTCATTGAATCTGGCAGCCACGATTCCGACTTTCATTCCCTCAGGTGCTACTACTTTTCCTTCTACTAAATTGATCTGTCTCATGATTTCTTCCTCCTGTTATTCATTAAATCTTTTTATAATTCTATTTCTTTAAAAATGTGTCCCATCTTTTCCTGTTTTGTCTTCATATATTTCAGATCATACTTCTGCGGTGGGATCTCCAGCGGTACTCTTTCATTGATCTTCAGTCCAAACCCACCAAGTCCATAGACTTTGTCCGGATTATTGGTCAGAAGTCTCAATGACTTCACTCCGAGATCCGATAATATCTGCGCTCCGATCCAATACTCTCTGAGATCCGGTGCAAATCCCAACTTTACATTGGCCTCTACTGTATCATATCCCTGCTCCTGCAGTGCATATGCCTTGATCTTATTGAGCAGCCCGATTCCTCTGCCTTCCTGCCTCATGTAAAGAATGATCCCTCTGCCTTCTGCTTCTACCTGACGCATCGCTGTCTGAAGCGCAGACCACAGTCACATCTAAGCGAGCCAAAAGCATCACCGGTCAGGCATTCCGAATGGACCCTGCAAAGTACATTTTCTCCTTCCCCGATTTCTCCTTTTACCAAAGCAAGATGATGCTCTCCTGTAATGTCATTGATATATCCGTGAAGTCTGAAATCTCAATACTGTGTTGGAAGATCTGCCACTGCTTCTTCTTTTACATGTTTTTCGTGAATTCTCAAGTAATCCTGCAGATCCTTGATCGTAATAAATGTAAGATTATGCTCTTTTGCAAGTTCCCACAACTGTGGTGTACGCATCATTGTGCCATCTTCTTTCATAATCTCACAACACACGCCGCATTCTTTCAATCCAGCCAGTCTCACCAGATCAGTCGTTGCCTCTGTGTGTCCGTTCCGCACCAGGACTCCGCCTTTTCTGGCAATGAGTGGAAATACATGTCCCCGGTCTTCTGAAATCTTCCGGCTTCGCATCTTCATCCACACATTTCATGATTGTATAGGAACGTTCTGCTGCCGAAATACCTGTCGTCGTATCAACATGGTCCACTGCAACGGTAAATGCTGTGCTGTGATTATCGGTATTCTCCGCAACCATCGGTGGAAAGTTAAGCCTTGCTGCAATTTCCGCACTCATCGGTGTGCAGATCAGCCCTTTCGCATAAGTCGCCATAAAATTGATATTCTCCTGTGTTGCAAACTCTGCTGCACATACCAGATCCCCTTCGTTCTCTGTCCGGATCATCTGTAACCAGAATAACCTTTCCTTCCCTCAGATCCCTTAGTGCCTCTTCGATTGTATTGTACTGATTGTTTTGTGACATTCTATTTATCCTCCTGTTCTAAAAAAATCCGAATTCCTGCAAAAAATTCCATCGTAATTCCGATTCTTTTTTCTCTTCTTCACTTTCTTTCAAGGCCTAACAGCCTTTCTACGTATTTTCCGATCACATCATTCTCCAGATTCACCGGATCGCCCGGCACTTTTTTCCAAAAAGCGTCGTTTCTTCTCCTGTATGCGGGATAACCGATACCTGAAATCCCTCTTCCTCTACTTTTTGCCACTGTCAGACTGATGCCGTCTATACAGATGGATCCTTTTTCCACGATCAGATGTAATATCTGCGGCGATGTTCCAATAGATACCCAGATGGCATTCTCCTCCCGGGTCAGAGACCGGATCACACCGGTTCCGTCAATATGACCGCTTACGATATGTCCTCCAAATCTTCCGTCTGCAGCCATTGCCCGTTCCAGATTTACCTGACTTCCGACTTTACAGCTTCCCAGACTGCTTCTCCTGATGGTCTCTGCCATCACATCTGCAGTAAATCCATCCGGCTGAAGTGATGTAACTGTCAGACACACTCCATTGACTGCGATACTGTCACCGATCTTCGTTCTTTCCAATACCTTCTTCGCCTTGACTGCCAGAACTCCCGACTCTCCGGTCAGCTGCATATAGCGGACCGATCCTTTCTTTCTACGATTCCTGTAAACATGGCCCCTCCTGTTCTTTTTCACATACCTGACAGATTATCCTGATGTCTTCACCGATCCGGCAGATATCCGTACATTTCAGTTTCAATGCTTCTGATGGAAGTCCGATGCCGATTCCTTGCACCGGTGTCTTACTGTTCTTTCCACCAAATAATTTTGGTGCGATAAAACAGTGTACCTCTTTTACAATTCCTGCCCGCAGTGCACTGTCGTTCAGCGTGCCCCCCGCCTTCCAGCAGAATGCTGTCAATGCCCTCATTTCCAAGATATATCATCAGCTTTTTAAGGTCTATCTGACCTTTTTCATCCGGACAGCAGACAGTATCCACGCCTTTCGCATGTAACCATTCTATTTTTTCTGTTATTTCTTCGTTCTCTTCCGTCCTGCATAAAGCGATTGTCCGGTACTCTTTTGCACTTCTTACAATCTGGCTGTCAAGCGGTATCCTAAGACTGCTGTCGCATACTATTCTGACCGGACTTTTTCCATCCTTCTACCCGGACATTCAACATCGGATCATCCGCAAGTACAGTCCCGATACCGGCCATAATACCCATATACCGGTGCCGCATATGCTGCACTTCCTGTCGGGCCGATTCTCCTGTGATCCACTTCGATGCACCCGTCTTTGTCGCAATTTTCCCATCCAGTGTCATGGCATATTTCATCACTACATACGGTGTCTTCGTCGTAATATAATGGAAGAACACCGGGTTCAGACGGTCACATTCTTCCCGCATAAAATCCTGAACTACTGTAATTCCCGATTCACGCAATATCTGTGCACCTTTTCCTGCCACCTTTGATTCGGATCCCTGGAACCAATCACCACTTTTTAATCTTCTGTTCTAAAATTGCTTCCGTACACGGCGGCGTCTTGCCATAATGACAGCATGGTTCCAGCGTAACATAGATTGTCGCACCCTCTCTGCCGATTCTGTAAGCGATGCGATTGCATTGCGCTCTGCATGAAGTTCTCCGCATTTTTTATGATAACCTTCCCCGATGATCCGGCCGTCTTTACGATCACCGCACCTACCATCGGATTCGGATTCGTCCATCCTTCTCCCTTTTTTTGCAAGCTGGATTGCCCGAGCATGTATTCCTGATCCGTCATTTCTCTTCCTTCTTTTCTTTTATTATAAAAAACCCCTGCAGGATACCTACAGGGGAAATGATCTGTTACATATAACTGACAAATGATCTGTTAACCAAAAAGCTCTGAAATGGATCACCATCTCAGAGCTCAGACACCATTCATCTTTTAAAATAACTGTACCATCATCTTCTTTCATCCAGACTATACTGTCGGCTCCGGAAGCACACCGGATCATGCCTCTCGGCCCGCGGGCTTTACCGCCGGTAGAGAATCTCACCCACTGCCCTGAAGATATCTTTTGTTTATTTTAATACTTTTATCTGTTATTTGTAAAGCAGTACTTTTATTTTTACTTAGTTTACTGGTTTGAAATGAAAGTTCCCGGATGAGCAATTATACTTTCTCAGCGTTCCAATGCCAATATTTTAACCGTTCAATTTGTTATCTTCAATGATTTTTTTTTTCTCTTTACCTGATCCATCTGGATTCACTTTTTTCTGCCATAGGCATCCTCCTTCTTTCCTGAAATAAAAAAAATCCAGAATTAGAACCCAATCTGAACGGAATACTCATTCAGGGGCTTGATATTTTCAAAGCAGAAATAGTTTTTAATCATTACCCTTTTGTTAGCTACAAGAATTTACAACCTTTTTACACCAGTTTATAACCTTTTCATTCCTGTTAGCAGAAATGCTCATTTTTTTGATTTGCTGTTAGCAGAAAAACAATAAAAAAACGCAATGCGTTTTTCTCTCATTACCGCTTAAAATAGAGCGTTCCCTATGGAATGAACCTACAATAGAGTCTTAAGGAGGACCCCCGTTATATCCATTTAACTATGGAACAAATGCCGTATTTTGGGCTTTTCAGCTCTTTTGGCTCCGGCTGCCATATCTATGAATTCAATCACTTTGTGATGAATTGCCTTATGTTATTATATATTGATTTTTAGTCTTTTGCAAACTCTAAAAATCCACTTGAGTCTCACTAAATGGTCTGCATAGTTGCCCTTAGGAGGGGGCTGTTATATCCATTTAACTAAGGAAACATATATCCGCTGTATACAGGCTTTCTGTATACAGCTTATTCATTTTATCATATTATCCGCCAAAAGACCATAGGAAAATCACAACCATCCCGATATTTTATGCACGCCTGCATCCAGATATTTCCCTTAAAACGTCTGCCGGTTCGCCGAGGCAGATCTTTTGATTGATACAGACGCTGAAAAGAATATCATTGCACATGATTTCCATGGAATATACATTTTCCTCCGTGAAACGGTTCTGAGCAGTGTCATCCATGATCTCGCCGAGCACCGAATACTGATCGCTCGATACCGTACGGCATAAAGTAGGTATCCACAATGCCTAGCACATCTTCATGTGTGATCGCTTTTGACAACGCTTGGTGAATCAATGTCCTCCAGCGTCAGATTCTCCGATCGCATCCTCCCCGTCTTTGCCGCGGTAATCGATGATTCCGGTCCTGTTCCCTCCTTTGGCGCATGAGGCACTTTTTCTCCGCCTTATTGATCGGGAATAAAATCTTTTCCTCCGTAGACAGCGCGGCTAAAATGACGCCGTCGCCAGATTCATATATCGCTTTGCTCTTGCTGACCGCAAGATAATCCACCACATTCTGAAGATAAAAAATGAGTGTCACTCAATGCGGACTTCATCACATATCCCCGCATAGGATTCTTTTTTCGCATGTTTTTCCACTTCTGCGGGTTCTATTGTGGATATGTTCTTTCCACACAAATACGGATAGTAATATTCCATCTCAAGGTATCATCTTCGTTATACACGCCCCGGACAGAGATTCCGAAAAATCTCCGTACTCCTTTGACAGTTCTGCAAATTCATTGCCCTCCGAATCAAGTCTTTGCCTTCTGAACCGTCGGTGCGCTTATAATATCTGCAAAATATCTTTGCCGGCTGTTCTTTTGTAATATGACTGAACCTCGATGGCTCTTAGAAATTTGTGCATTTTCTATCTTCACCTCTTTCTGTTTCTAGTTTTTCGACCTGAAGAATAGATACATTCTTGTTCTTATTCAACTGGTATATCTTTTCCGTCCACCGGTCCTCTTCATCCAAAATTCTACTTACAGGCCGGATGGAATTTTCTGTCTGTTTTAAAACGATGCCGGACTCTCCGGTATTGAGCCGGACTCTCGTCCCGACCGGATAGCGTGCGACGAGCCGCTCGACACGCACAATTCTCCTGTCATAAAAAATATCCGTACCTTCCACCAGATACTCAAGTGCCTGCTGGATGCTCATACGTCTGCATTCCATCCCGCTGATAAAACAGTCGAACGCATCACATGCCGCCATAATATTCCACATTCCGTATCCCGCGTTTTCTGCTTCAACGGAAATCGGAACAAATCTCTTCTCTCATGATGTACAAGCACTATTTTTACAAAGGGATCCATCCATTTTCTTCCTCCAGAACAGAGTACGCAAGGATCGGATACTTCCGGTATTCAAAAAGCCTCTGCTTCTGACAATTCTCGTTGATGTCGCATTGATATACGGCACCGTAATGTAGCGGAGTCCCAGATCATGCAGCAATGCTCCCAGTGCAAGTCTGTAAATCTGCTCACGCAGTGAGCTTCATTTTTTGCGACTATAATACATAATTTTGTTACTACAAGTGTATGTTCGTACAAATTACCTTCGCGTTCCAAAGATCGATACCATATTTTCATCCGCCTGCATGACATCTTGAATAATGTCCTGTATTCATTCCAAAGAACTGCCCCTGTGATAAATAAAACTTTTCCAGAATAGATTTTTTTTTTTCAATATATTTCTTCCGTTTTTTCGTTACTGATAATATCATGTGGTGTTTCATCTTCCTCATAGGGGTTCGATACACACGGCTCCTCGATTCAAGTAGTGCGAGATCAGATCCAGATATTCCGTTTTCAGCGTTGTTCCTCAGAAATGAGAATTTCATTTTCCTCAGTTATGACCGGCCCTGCAAGTTTCTCCCCCTGTGTGCTTACCAGTTGTATTCTCATACATTATCCTCATTCGTTGTTTTCTGTTTTTCCCGCATAGCTCTGTCCGAGAGCTTTCTGCTCCCCTCATCCGATAACACGATAATGGAATTACACCATCTACTCTTTGACCTTAATAGCTATAGCAACTTCACGTAATGCATGGCATTGATGATAAATCCGTTATTCCTTACATCCAGCATGGCAAGAGAAAAACTGAGTTTTCCTCCCATCTCGTTGAACGCATCATACTTTATCAGTCCCCTCTTCTGATGGGTCAGCTGCATGGCCTCAAACAATGATTTGATTGTTTTCATTCTCATTGTTTGCCTCAAAAATTATCTACTGATCCAGACGCTTGATCGAAAGGGTATCTTCCAATTCTTACCGTTTTTCCGCTCATAAATACTTTGTATGCTTTTTCAGCTTCCGCATCTGCGCTATATTTACAATGATAAGAATCAATAGAATCAGAACCACTGCGCTAAGTCCGATAATAATATAATCGGAATCAAAACCTAAATACTGTGAAATCATATGCTTCCTCTCTCTTTATTCTGATACTTGACTTTTATCAGAATCTTACTCTGTCTATTTTCGGATGGATCCAAACAGATCCATGATACGGTCAAGTTCATCCATAGAATAATATTCAATTTCGATCCTGCCCTTCTGGTTATCGCTTCTGATTGATGGCAACCTTTGTTCCAAAAAGAATGACTTTCATCTTCTCTTCCAGATCACGGCAGATTTGCTTCCATCTTCGGATCGATCTTTACCTCTTCCTTTGCTTCCGGCTGATCTTTTCCTGCTGGATCTTCTTTACCAGTTTTTTCCGTCTCACGCACACTCAGTTTTTTCGTCGAAAATTTTCTGTGCTGTCGTATACTGTTTTTCCTGATCGTCAATACCGAAAGTGCTCTCTCGCATGTCCGGTCGAGATCATGTCATCAATTACCATCTGCTGTACTCTCGTCGAGTTTAACAGTCGCATGGAATTTGTGACAACGGGTTCTGCTCTTCGATACGCTCGGCAACTTCATCCTGTTTCAGATTGAACTCTGTCAGTAACCGTTGTATGCGATTCGCTTCCTCAATCAGTTTAAGTTTTCTCTCTGGATATTTTCGATCAGGGGGTTTCTACGACTTCCTGGTTGGGAAAAGATTCTTGATAATGCTGGAACCTCTTTTAATCCGGCAAGTTTCGCTGCTCGCCATCTGCGCTCGCCGGCAACCAATTTCATAATATCCTTTTCTGTCCTGTACAAAGCAGGGGCTGTAACACACCAAACTGTTTGATTGACTCGGACAATTCCAACAGGGGCATCCTCATCAAAAATTCTTTCTTGGCTGTTCCCGATTCGGTTCTACCTTATTGATGTTACCAGAACACCCTCGATGACTTTATCGTTTTCATTTTTCATTCTTTGCTTCCGTTTTGTGGCACTTACTTTGTTTGGAATTAAAGAATCAATTCCCTTTCCCAGTCCACCTTTTTTTTGCAGCACCATAGTTCTCCTCCTTATCTCTCCATCACTTCTTTTGCCAACATACGATGATAACTTTCTTTCCCGCTGATTTTGAATCATACATATTGATCGGAAGTCCGTGAGATGGAGCCTCTGCTAATCCTGGGATATTTCTCGGAATCAGTGTCTCATAGATCTTGGTATCAAGATTTTCTTTTACATTCTCTACTACCTGATTGGACAGATTGGTTCGCACATCATACATGGTAAATACAACTCCCTCGATGATGAGATCTGGATTCAGTCTCTGCTGTACCAGATCAATCGTGATGGATCAGCTGGCTCAATCCCTCAAGTGCGTAATACTCCACTGAATTGGAACCAGCACCGAATCCGCGGTTGTCATCGCATTGATCGTCAACATGTTTAAGGATGGTGGGCAGTCAATGATGATAAAATCATAATCATCCCCTGATATAATCTACGGCATTTTTAAAATATATTCCTTTTCATTGATACCAAGATAACTCGATCTCTGCTCCGGCAAGATTCACATTGGACGGGATAATCTTCATTCCTTCTACTACGGTATCTGCCATACTCTCTTTGATGGAACACTCATCCAGCATCAATTCATATACAGTATTTTCCAGTTCGTTTTTATCAACGCCTAATCCGCTTGTCATATTTCCCTGCGGGTCAAGATCAATGGTCAACACTTTCTTTCCTGCTTCTGCAAGACAGGATGATAAATTGATAGCTGTGGTTGTCTTACCAACACCACCTTTTTGGTTTTGCGATTGCAATTATTCTGCTCATATATTACCTCTTTTAAATTTTTTTATTACCCTGTTCATTTTGGTACGTTTTGTTTTCCAGAGTTCATTATCTCTTCTGTTTGCGCTTCTTTTTGCGCATCCGAAGTTTCATTGAAACTTCTAATATGAACTCGACAGAGTTCATTATAACACTTTTTACATATTCTTTCTATAGGAAAGTTCGTATGAAATGTTTCACGTGAAACATTTTCACAGTGATTTCAAACTGTTGTATTTCTGTTTTTTATAAATACAAAATCTTGTAGAAAACATGTGTGAAACATTTCATTTATATAATGTTTCACGTGAAACATTGTGATGATTTGTCCAATAATACGCGTTTTAAAATATTTTTATGTAGTAATAAACATTATTTTCTATAAAATAATTGAGTGTACCGGATGATTCCCGAAACACTCAATCTTTATACCTCTCTAATACTAATGAATAGAAATCAAATTATTCCGAATAGCAAATACCGCTGCCTGCGTACGATCAGAAACATCAATCTTTTTTTAAAAATACTTGATACATGATTCTTCACAGTACGTTCACTGATGTGCAATTCATCAGCTACTCCCTTTATTGTACATTCCAACCGCAAGAAGTTTCAACACTTCGAGTTCTCTCTTCGTCAGTTTTTTCAATCTTCTCACTGTCCATATCCCGGTCAATCATTTTTGCATTCAATACAGGAATCAGACTCGGCTGTATGTAATCTTCTCCATCAACAACAGATAAGATTGCTTTTTCAATTCAGAAGACTCGGGAGTCTTTCAACAGATAACCATTGATTCCGATGTCCACTGCTTTCAATAAATACTCTACTTCATTATGTACGGTAAGAACAAGAATCTTGACATCTATTTTTTTTCATCTTTAATCTTCTGCAAAACTTCAAGTCCATTCATGCGCGGCATATTGATATCCAGCAACAAAACATCCGGTATCTGCTCTTTTTTAATTTTTCCATGCACTCAATACCATCACACGCCTCTGCAATTACCTGAAAGTCTCCTTCCAGTTCCAACAGCTGCTTCAATCCTTCACGAATCAATGAATGATCATCTGTAATCATTACTTTTACTGCCATTTAAAACTCCTCCTTGTTACTAATAGGTACTTTCACTATAATTTTTGTTCCAACACCGATCTTAGAGTCAATCTGTATCGAACCGGATAATAAATATACTCGTTCTTTCATCATAGACATTCCAAACCCAGAATTATCATCCCTTGGACGCTCATCCAGAATATGAACATCAAATCCTGTTCCATCATCCTCGACTATTACCGTGATAGCCCCTCTGCTCGTATCTTAACAGAACATGTATCAGAGTCGGGTTTGCATGACAGATCGCATTCTTTGCATGCCTCCTGAATAATTCTAAGTAACGTTATCCCGATAATCGGTTTTAATTGATAAGGAGTTCCTTCCACTACAAAATGAATCTTCTTCGTGCCGGTTGCTTCCAGCTTGTCCAAAGTTCTCTCGATTGTAATATCCAGACCAATATCATCAAAAGACATAGGGCGCAGGTTATAAATCATCTTTCTAGTATCATCGATGATCTCCCTGAGATTCTTGATCATCTTACTGAGTTCCAGCTTACACCGGATCGGATCCATATCCACCAGTTTACTGCACAGTTCTGCCATGTGAACCATTGCCGTAAGATTCTGAACGGTACTGTCATGAAGTTCGCGTGAAATGCGTTGTCTCTCATTCTCCTGCGTTTCAAGGAGAGAGGCGTATGGTACCTTTCTTCCTCAAGTGTATTTCTGTCACACCTGCATGCAACATCTGCTTTCGCCTGCCGCAAATACCTTCGCCGCTTCTTCCACTCTTTTCCATCTGCTGCGTATGGTAGTCTGTCTCCTGCTGAATTGCTTCCTCGAGTTCTTTCATCTCTGCATGCAATTCATCGATTTTCTCTGCTTTATTCCTGAATTTACTTTTCTTGGAGTAAACGACTCATAATTAGGATCATTCGTCTCCTCAAGCAAATGGATCATTGCCTGCGTCTCTTTCAAATGAATCTGTAAATCAGAAATCCGCTTCGCACTGTTCTGCTCCTCTTTTTAAAAGTTCCTCATAAATTTTTTGAATATATTCTTCTACCATTTCGCCACCGAACATATGTTTGATATTAAAAACCAAATTACCAGTATTATTTTATACCAAACGTAATTCAATGAAAAGCAAAAATTTATATTTTCAGAATTTTAATTTGTATAAGTTATGGAAAGCGGCTATAATATAAGTAATAGGAAACGTTTTTGCAAAGATTACGGAGGTTCTATGAACAATAGCATGAAAAAGAATATCAGACATTTCTTTCTGCTGACTGCTCTTCTTTGCAGGCACGATTCATCTTTGTGAACCGCTTCATCGATATGACAGCAGAGATGAAAAATATTTTCAAGACGGAAAGCGGCAGTTACTATCACTGGAAGAACGGCAGCATTTTTTTATACCAAAGCGCGGCTCCGGTTCTCCGCTCCTTCTCATTCACGAATTAAATCCGATCGCTTCTTCCTATGAGTGAAGGTGCAGACTTGTGAAAAAAGCTTGAGAAGCACTATACGGTATATACCATAGATCTGTTGGGATGCGGCCGCTCGACAAGCCTTATCTGACTTATACCAATACCTGTATGTACAGCTTCTCACAGATTTTATTCATGATGTGATCGGGGAACGCCCGGATGTCGTGACAACAGGCAATTTATTTCGTTTGCGGTACTTGCCCAGAATATGAATCCGAATCTTCTCGCAAGCATCACTGCGATCAATCCGCCTGCGATGAACAGTTTTGACCGCACACCGGACAAGTATTCCTCTGTCAAAAAGGCACTGCTGGAGCTGCCGATCCTCGGAACATTCCTCTACAATGTCCGGACACACGAATCCAATATCCGGCGGACACTGCAGAAAACATATTTTAGCAGACCGCGCTTGTATCCAGCAAGATGCTTGATGCCTACTATGAGGCATCGCACATGGGAAAGAGCCACGGAAAATATCTGATGGCAAGCATCGAGGGACATTACACCGACAATGCAATCGGACATGCCGTGAAAAAGCTTACCATTCCGCTATATATTATTGAAAGCCGTTCCATGACAGATGCGGTTGCCATTGCAGATTCTTATGCGCACAAAAACGCAACTGTAGAAACCGCCTATATTTCAAATGCAGGTCCAACCCCGCAGCTTGAAGTACCGGATAAGCTTCTGAACATCATGCGGATGTTCTTACATGAAAAGATCACTAATGTAACGTCATACCTTATACAATCAAATACTTCATAAAATCAAAGAGATGACACGACCGGATCAAGGATCCATCGCATCATCTCTCTTTTCTGTTACTGCAGCGGTTCTTTTGTCGGTGTGCCGGCTTTTCTTGGATAAGCTTTCGGCGTCTTCCTCTCTTTCTCAATCACAACAAACGAACGCTTCTGATCAAACAAATCGAATTTGTAAATGTCCTTCACTTCACCACCCAAAAGATAAATGGCTCTCTTTGCCTGTGTGGCTTCCTCATCCACCTCTCCTGATTTATAGGAAATAAATGCTCCGCCGGTCTTCACAAATGGAATACAATACTCGCTGAGGGAGGATAAATTTGCCACGGCACGGGACACACATAGGTCAAATTGTTCCCGATATAATATATTTCTGCCCATTTCCTCTGCTCTTCCATGAACAGCAGTCACATCTTCCAATCCGAGTGTATCAATGACCTCCTGTAAGAAACGGATTCTCTTATTCAGTGAATCCGCCAGCACGATCTGAAGTTTCGGAAAAGCAATCTTTAAAGGAATTCCCGGAAATCCCGCTCCCGTTCCAAGATCCAGAATCCGATATGCCTCCGGTCGATCTTCGAGACTTCTTAAATCGCTTCACACGACACAGGGAAAGGCTGTCAAGAAAAATGCTTCTCAATGACCTCATCAAACTCTGTGATAGCGGTCAGGTTCATAACTTTATTCGTTTCTACCAGAAGTTCATAATAGGTTAGAAATTGTCCCATCTGTTTTCGTCCAGATGGATCTGCAAATCATCCAGACCTTTTTTGAACTTTTCAAGATTATACGCCATAAACCACCTCTCCATTCCTGCACTCTTTTTCTTTTTATGAATGATACTCCTATGAATGATGCTCCCCATGATGATTCATCTGTTCCATGTACACCAGCAATACGGAAACATCCGCCGGCGATACACCGGAGATACGCGACGCCTGACCGATCGATGTCGGGCTGTACAGCTTTAACTTCTGCCGCGCCTCAATGCGCAGACTCGAACCTCATCATAATCGAATCCTTCCGGTATTTTTTTCTTCTCCAGCTTCTTAAAGCTTTCCACCTGCTTGATCTGTCTGGAAATATACCCATCATACTTAATCAGAATATTGACCTGCTCTCTCACTTCTTCCGGAAGTTCCGGTCTCTCATGATCGATCGGCGCCAGCTTATCATAATCAAGCTCCGGTCTGCGGGATCAGCTCCGTTAACGTCACACCGGTATTTAACGGTATACTACCGTAACTCTCCAGAAGAGCCTGCACTTCTTTTTGTTCGCACCTACATGAACCTTCGCAACACGGTCAATCTCCTCTTTGATCATCTGCTCTTTTTTCAGACCCAGTCGTACCGCTCTTTTTGAGATCAGACCGATCTCATATCCCTTTTCGTGAGACGCAGATCCGCATTATCCTGGCGAAGCAACAGACGGTATTCGCACGCGACGTCATCATACGATATGTTCATGATTCTCCTCGTCACCAGATCATCAATCAGAACTCCGATATAAGCCTCCGACCGGTTCGCTAAAGCACCAGCGGCTGAGAATCTCCACGCCGCATTGATACCGGCAATGAGTCCCTGACAGGTGCCTCCCCTCATAACCGCTCGCCGGCCAAGTTGAACTGCCCTCCGGAAAAAAGTCCCCGGATCTCTTTAAATTAAGGGACGCATACAGTTGGTTCGGATTAATACACGCCACCTATTGATCGCATTGTAGTATTCCAATACAATTTTCACATGCCTCCAGTCCTGGCAGAGGTGTACATCTCATGCCGCATTATCCTCCGGAAGTGATGAGGGACATTCCTCCGACATACATCTCTACATCCGTGAAGTCCTTCCGGCTCAATGAAAATCTGATGCCTGTCCTTATCCGCAAACTTAACCACCTTATCCCTCAATGGATGGACAGTAACGCGTCCCGGTTCCCCTATGATTCCATGTATCGGAGACCGATCCAGATTGTTGCGGATAATCTCATGCGTTTTCTCATTCGTAAGTCAGCCAGCAGGATGCCTGGTCGATCTGCACATCTTTGGGATTTGTCGTGAAAGAAAAAACGGAACGACTTTTCGTCTCCCTCTGCTCTTCCATCTTGGAAAAATCAATCGACCGTTTGTCAATTCTTGCCGGTAACATCTTGAAGCGGAACATTTCTACTCCATGTGCCAGTAATGAATCGGTCAGATGATTTACGCAGCCATCAGACCGTTCGGTCCGGTATAGGTAATCATCTCGCCGGTCAGACAACGTGCGCGAAGATACGTTCCCGTACAACACAAACCGCCTTACAGTGATACGTTGCACCCGAAACCGTCTTCACACCGGTAATCTGCTCACGATCGCCCTCTTTTTGTGAGAATCTCGGCAACCTCCGCCTGGCGGATCGTCAGATGCTCCGTATTCTGTAATGTATTCCGCATCTCCATGCTGTAATTTGCCTTATCCGCCTGTGCCCGCGGCAGAATGAACCGCTGGTCCCTTTTGATTTGTTCAGCATTTTTGACTGAATAAATGTCTTATCAATATTGATTCCCATCTGCCGCCAAGCGCATCGATCTCACGAACCAGATGCCCCTTGGAACTTCCTCCAATATTTGGATTACACGGCATCAGGGCGATACTGTCCCACTCACAGTAAAAATAATTGTCTCGAGCCCCAGTCTCGCACGGCAAGCGCCGCCTCACATCCTGCATGTCCCGCTCCCACAACTGCCACATCATACGTTTCTTCCAAAAAGATTCTTAGAATTCATAATCAATACAAGCCCTGCTCTCTGATTGCTGTAATAAACTTACCAAACTCCACATGCATCGGATGCTTCTGATATGCAAATTTCAGATCATCCATATTCTTAAAATCAAAAATAAGTGAAAGATCATAATTGCTGTCCGGAGCAGCAGCCATTCGTCACAACCTCAAACGTTGCAATCAAAATTCCTCATCTCCTCCAAACGGCGCAGTGCCTCCCTTCAAATTTGCTTCCTTATTCTCATCCTTCAGCTTAAACATACAGATATGTCGAATCATCACAACTTGCTGCACCTCCTTACGCTCACATAGTTTTGCACAGCACTTCCAATAATAGCCGTCCAATGGTTTCTTAAATATTTAGGCCAACTATTTTCCCATACAAAACTTACTGAATATCTCATTGACGAGATCATCTTCCACCGCTTCGATGATGGTTCCCAGCACCTCATACGCATTCATCAGGTCAATCAGTAAAGTCCTCCGGCATTCCATCCGCGATACTCTGCTCTACTAAATGTAAACTAGAGAGGCCTCCTGTAAGCGGTTTTGTGACGAATATTCGTAATATAGACTTCATCATTAAAGGTAACTTCTCCCCGGAAAAACATTTTTCGGATCTGCTCGGTAAAGACATCGATTCCCTTCTGCTCTCTCGCCGAAATAGAAATAACCGGACAGTCTTTATCCACATGTACGAATATCCTCCGCTGTTGTCAACGGCGTTAAGTCAATTGTTCAAAAGTACGATCGTGCGTCTTCCAAACGACTCCATGATCTCCCCGTCGTTCTCATCCAGATTCGTGGAGGCATCCACTACATAAAGAATCAGATGCATCCTTCACATATTTTTCGTGCCTTGTCGACTCCGATTTTCCACAATGTCATCCGTATCACGAATCCCTGCAGTGTCTATGATATTGAGTATGATTCCATTCAGGTTATCTGCTCTTCAAGCACATCCCTTGTACCGGCAATTTCTGTAACGTGAGACAGCGCCGGACAACTGCTTCATGGAACTCTTTAAGGCAAATTCATTTTTCGCCGAAATCATCAATCACAGACTCCTGCCTGGGAACCGGTCAGCCCGTCCGTTCGAAATATGCACGCTTTGTGAATTCCTCCCGGCTCTGCAGGACGTGCTCCATATTTGATAACTGTCTCCCAAAATGCGCTTCATCACATAAAACGCCGTGACAGTCAATCTCAGCTGTATCTTCCCTAGTAACCGTCCGCATCATACCATTACTCATCAATGAGCTTCCTCTCCATCGGATGCGTCCGTAATGAATCGTGATTGTCTCCATGTCCGAAAGCTCTTACCGCCCGGCATATGAAAATCTGATCTGTAGTGGAAACCGCTTCTTCCCCTGCTGATTTGACAATTCCGATTCAGATCCTGCCATGGCAGTCGCAATCACCGAGCAATAGTATCTGTTTTCATAAATCTCCTTTAATGAAAGAATGATGTCCGATGACACCCATTTTGTACTCTATTTCTTCAGGGGTAACAACACATGTCTGTAAGGCTCCTCGCCTTCACTGTGCGTTGCTCACAAACTTATCATTCTAGCTAAAGTCGAATGAATGACTCTTCTCTCGAAAGCATGGGGATTTGCATCGACACTAAAGAAACCAGGGCGCTTCGTTCTCTTCACCTTGTAAGCAATGTTCTTAGCAAGATTCTCAAGCATCTCTCGGCTCGCTTCCTGTAATCCTCCGTATCGATCTTGACCTTCACATATTACTCTTCGAATTCTTATGCACTGCAAGCTGGTCAAGGTTACTGCAGTGCATCCAGCGTCTGCTGTGACATTGATCGTACGCAACCCAACGATAATGCCAAGCAGACCGATCCGGGAACCAGACCAGCCAGCCAAAATGAGCGCCGGAAAGGAAAATGAGACAGCAAGCCCATATGGGCAGTGACGTTGCAAAAGCCATCGTGCCCGGACGGTCCAGAAAATAGTGACGACGATG
>VOFK01003582.1_pt1 | contig 29712 bp, 43 predicted proteins | sample 5384121 | NCBI WGS metagenome assembly VOFK01 (sample SAMN12384730, study PRJNA508395) | human gut metagenome | isolation source: healthy gut J | host: Homo sapiens | reverse complement strand
AAAGACCATGAAAGAAGTTAAAAAACACCGAAAAAAACCACTGGCATATTATTATGGGATTGTGTTAATAGTGCTGATCGTATTTAATCTGGTTGTCACACCAATCCTTATGGAGCATCAGGTAAAGGAAACGGATTATGGCACTTTTATGAGCATGATCGAGAAGAAGAATATTGGTGAAGTAGAAGTTGAGGACAATCAGATCATCTTTACAGATAAAGACCAAAAAAATATTTATAAAACAGGTCTGATGAACGATCCGAACCTGACGGACAGGCTATATGAATGTGGAGCAGTATTCGCAAAAGATATCGATAAGCAGATGTCACCGATCATCAGCTTCCTGCTGACCGGGGTTTTGCCATTGATCCTTTTTATAGCACTGGGAAATTATATGGCGAAGAAACTGATGGAGCATGCCGGAGGAAAAAATTCGATGGCTTTTGGAATGGGAAAAAGCAATGCGAAGATTTATGTGCAATCCAGTGAGGGAATCCGTTTTTCAGACGTTGCAGGAGAAGATGAGGCGAAAGAAAACCTTTCAGAGATCGTTGATTATCTTCACAATCCGAAGAAGTATACCGATGTAGGTGCGTCTATGCCAAAAGGTGTCCTTCTTGTAGGACCTCCGGGAACCGGCAAAACAATGCTTGCAAAAGCAGTGGCGGGTGAATCAAATGTACCATTTTTCTCAATGTCCGGATCAGAATTTGTTGAGATGTTTGTCGGTATGGGAGCTTCCAAGTTCGAGATCTTTTCGGACAGGCAAAGGAAAAGGCACCATGTATCGTGTTTATTGATGAAATTGATGCCATTGGTAAAAAGCGTGACGGACAAATGGGCGGAAATGATGAGAGGGAGCAGACCTTAAACAGCTTCTTACAGAGATGGACGGATTTGAAGGAAATAATGGTGTCATCATTCTTGCTGCAACGAACCGTCCGGAGTCGTTAGATCCGGCACTTACACGTCCGGGACGTTTTGACAGACGTGTGCCGGTTGAACTGCCGGATCTTGCAGGCCGTGAAGCAATTTTAAAGGTTCATGCAAAGAAGATAAAAGCATCTGATGATGTTGACCTGCATACGATTGCACGTATGGCATCGGGTGCATCCGGTGCGGAGCTTGCTAATATTATAAATGAAGCAGCATTACGTGCTGTCCGTAGTGGAAGGACCGTTGTAAATGAATCTGATCTCGAAGAAAGTATAGAAGTGGTTATTGCAGGATATCAGAAGAAGAATGCGGTTCTTTCAGATCAGGAGAAGAAGGTTGTTGCATATCATGAGATAGGACACGCTCTGGTAGCTGCATTGCAGAGTCATTCAGCTCCGGTCCAGAAGATTACGATCATCCCACGTACCTCAGGTGCACTCGGCTACACTATGCAGGTTGAGCAGGGTGATAAATATCTGATGACGAAAAAAGAACTTGAGAATAAGATTGCTACATTTACAGGCGGACGTGCGGCAGAGGAGATCGTATTTGGTGAGATCACGACCGGAGCCTCCAATGATATCGAACAGGCAACAAAAATTGCAAGAGCGATGATCACCCGCTACGGCATGACAGATGAATTCGACATGGTGGCAATGGAAAACGTGACCAACCAGTATCTTGGCGGCGATACGTCTCTTTCCTGTTCTGCAGATACACAGAAGGAAATTGATGAAAAAGTCGTGCATCTCGTAAAAGCAGAGCATGAAAAAGCAAGAAAAAATCCTTGCTGAAAACAGGGAAAAAACTGGACGAACTGGCTATGTACCTGTATGAGAAGGAAACAATTACAGGTGACGAATTTATGGATATTTTAGACAGAAAATAATGTAGTTAATTAGATAATCAATGTCATTTAGATAAGGTTTTTTATGATGAAAACAGTATATCATATGCGTTCATGCATTGAAAATACTGTTCAGTTAAAAATGCTGTATTTTTTTGGTGCACTAATGCGTAGAAAGCAGGTGTATGATGAGTTCAAATCATTTTTTTGTGTATGACAAAAAGACAGATTGCATATCTGCCTCATAATGCAGTATAATGGTAACGAGATTTATGCAACCCGATACATGAAATCCCTATTTCTCTTTGGACGGAGGTGGATAGGATATTTTCGATTGTACCTGACAGGTGTCAGATACTTTTTGTATGAGAAGCATGGTCTCTGTTTCGTTACCACTGTGTTTGAGATATGCCCTGCATATGTTTACTGCGGTGGCGAAATTAATTTTATAGACGTGTTTGGCATTTTTAGATGTTTTTACCACAGCGTGAGAAGTCACTAATTCACAGAAATTATACAGAATCATACGAGCATTGATTTCCCCGATTAATACTAAATTGACTACTCGGCATCACCTATTGATCATATCTTTACTAAAGGATTTATAAAAAATACATGTAGAGTGTCGCAACCAACAGAGTGTTCTGATCGTTTAATTTTATGGGCTGAAGAAAAAATAGTTAGTAGTTCTGAAAAATGGAATTATTTTTATATAAAGGAGCGGACAAATTCTCATTTACAGGGGCGGAAGATTGAGCTGGATAAAAATACCCAGCTCAATCTTCCACATGGAATACATCTTCAACCAGCATATTAAGGGTGATAGGGTAGAGCAATAAAACAGATTAGATGGAAAGGGAAGAGGCACCGTTACATAGGTACCTCTTCTTTTTTAAAGAGTTGGCTCTTTCCTGATACAGGAATTTGCATCTCCGGAGCATTGAGCAGTACTGTGAAATTCTGCTGGATGATATCTAGTGTTTTCTGTTTTTTCTGCAATTCCTGTTTTCCCGAACAGTAGAAGTCTGTTCAGATTCAAGATTTTCTATCCTCTTCTGGATTTTATTAGAGCTCGGGATTTTGGTAATACCGAGATCCTGCAGCTCTTTTTTTAGTGAATCGTGCAGTTGGTATTCTGCTTGATGCTTGGTACGGTAAGCTTTTAGATTTTTTGCAGATTTGCAATCTTCAATCACTTTTCGGCAGAGACGGTAAGAATCACAGTGTTTTTGAATGATTTTCTGTGTGCTCAGCTCATTGTTGATTTGTATTATTCTCTGATCAGCCGCTTTAACAGAAGCATCAACATCAGAAACATGCTGTTGGAAATCTTCATAATTCAGCAGGTTATTTTCGGAAAGATAGTTGAAGGTGCGTGCCGCTTCTTTCAGGTTATTTAGTTTTTGCCCATCGTTCAAATCCTTCTCGATTGCCGGTCGTAACATACGTGCCGTGACATTTCTATTAAGATCAGGAGTAATCTTGAGATTAAGAGGGAAAAAGGCGAATGCGTGACTCCGTTTGTAGCTTTTGGATACAGGAAGACAAAGACAGATAAGCATAAATTAGAGATTGATCCATCTGCAGGCAGTGTAGTACAGGATATTTTTAAGATGAAGCTGCGGGGAATGAGTCAGGATGCGATCGCTAATCGTTTAAATGAACTGGGTATTCTTTCCCCATTTGAGTATAAAATCAGCAGTGGCAGTCATTATGAAACTGGCTTTCGACAGAAAGAGCAGGCACTTTGGAGTTCTGTTACAGTCCGTAGAATACTGGAAAACGAGGTTTATATCGGAAATCTTGTACAGGGAAAAAAGGACAACACCAAACCATAAAGTGAAGCAGACTTATGTGAAACCGGAAGATGACTGGATCCGGATTGAGAAAAATCATGAACCTCTGGTGAGTGACCGTGATTTTGAAATTGTTCAGAGGCTTCTTGGCATGGATACACGTACTTCACCTGACCAAAAGCAGGTATCCAAAACTTCTTTTTATCAGTAAAAGAAGCCTGCAAGTTAACAGGAGTGTCCGAAAAAACAATGCGTTCTTTAGCTTATGAGCAAAAAATGATGGTGCGAATAGAAAAAAGAACTTTTTAATTCACAAAAAAAATTAGAAAAAATGGATTGACTATCAAGTGCGATTGAGTATTTTATCCTATAGTACCCAAAAAAGAGCTTCTTGAAAAGCTCATTAAAATTTGATACTATTAAACGGATGAAGTACCTGTCCATGGGTCAAGAAAAAGACAGGTGATCGTCATGGGAAAAGATCTAACAGGCAAAGAATTAGGAAAAGGGTTTACCCAACGAAAAAGATGGGCGTTATCAAACATATCACGTGAGGAGGAAAGAAACCGATATGCCTATATGGTCATACTTTAAAAAAGAAGTTAAAAAGAAAAGGGAAAATTATTAGAAAAAAGCAAAATACGGATTAGATATAGACACACACAAAATAACTCTAAATCAGTGGTTTGAAAAATGGATGGAACTCTATATCGTAAATAGGATAAAAACAACAATTCGAATTATATCGATTCGTATAATCGGTGTATAACATATATAGGCTATATGAAATTAGCAGATATTCAAATCACGCATGCTCAAAATATGGTTATTGAACTAGCTAACAAAGGCTATAAAAAATCCACTATCCGTTCTACTGTTTCTGTCGTATCCAGCTGTCTTTGAAAGAGCTGTAATCGGAAAAAATGCTTTTATTCAATCCATGCAGAGGGATTGTTTATCCGGAAATAACGAATAAAAACTTCAAAACCGGTCAAAATAGCAGGACAGAATTTGAAACGCATGAAACGCATGACAAACGACGAAATCATAAGGTTTTTTGATGTAGCAAGAGATACTCGATATTACGAATTATATATGCTGCTTTTTTTACAGGAATGCGGATTGGAGAGGGTGTGCATTGGAATGGAAAGATGTTGACTTTCAAAACAACTATCTCCATGTGTATAAAACAATCAATATTGTCCCTGTTTATTACGATGACAACGGGAACAAACTAGATAGACCTTATTACATCAAGCAAATTACATCTCAAAAAGAACCGCAAGTATAAGAAAATCCCTCTATTCAAGGCGGCAGTTGATGCGTTATATAGTTGGCGCGAAAACAGCTTGCTGACAAAAGAAAGTACAAAAAGTGGGGATTAAAAATTTGTTATTAAATGATTATCCTCAATTGATTTTTTACGACACAAGAGGGAAATTGTTTTATGCCGACACAGGCAGAAAAAAGAGTGCCGACGGATAACTTCCATAATGAATAATCATGAAAAACAACAGGCACTAACAGAAAATAGGGAATATCATATTTCCAATATTCATCTCATTTATTCCGCCATACGTTTATTACATTGTGTTATGAATCTCATATGGATCCAGCGTCTATAATGCTTATTTCCGGACATAATGATATTGATATGATGAAACATTATACACCGGACTCCGTATTTATTAACAGCGAGTTTAATAAATATACAGGTTATATGCATAATTATTCATTCCGTTCAAATGCAACAATTGATCAGGATTTACAAATTTGGTCAAAAAGATGGTCAAATTAGCATACCACAACGCTGAAACCCTTATAAAATAAGGAGATTTTGATATGAGTAATGAATTAACACCGATGATGAAGCAATATATGCAGACAAAAAGAGGAATACAAAGGATTGTATCCTTTTTTTACCGCTTAGGAGATTTTTATGAAATGTTTTTCGACGATGCTCTCACAGCATCCAAAGAGCTGGAAATTACTCTGACTGGAAAGAATTGCGGACTGGAAGAACGGGCACCGATGTGCGGAATCCCGTACCATGCAGTTGACAGTTATCTGAACCGTCTGGTATCAAAAGGCTATAAGGTAGCAATGTCTGTGAGCAGGTAGAAGATCCGAAAACAGCAAAAGGAATTGTAAAACGGGAAGTTATCCGTGTAGTAACACCTGGAACCAACCTGGATACTCAGGGACTGGATGAAACAAAAGAACAATTACATTATGTGTATTGTCTATATGGCAGACCGGTACGGACTTTCGGTTGCGGATGTTACAACTGGGGAATATCTGGTAACAGAACTGGATTCCCAGACAAAACTGATGGATGAGCTTTACAAATTTATGCCGTCTGAGATTGTCTGCAATGAAGCATTTTACATGAGTGGACTGGATTTGGATGATCTGAAAAACCGAATCTGCATATGGCAATTTATTCACTGGAAGCATGGTATTTTGATGATGCACTCTGCCGGGAAACTTTGCAGGAGCATTTTAAGGTGGCTTCTCTTGAAGGGATTGGACTTTCGGACTATGAATGTGGGATGATCGCGTCCGGTGCGCTTTTAAAATATCTGGAAGAGACGCAGAAATTCCCTGTCTCATATGAGCCGTCTGACACGTTATGCAACGGGTAATTATATGGTTCTGGACAGTGCTACAAGGCGTAATCTGGGTTGGTTGAGACTTTGCGTGAAAAGCAGAAAAAGAGGATCCCTTCTGTGGGTACTGGATAAGACAAAGACGGCAATGGGGGCGAGAACCCTTCGGAAATATGTAGAACAGCCGTTGATCGACAAAGAAATCCATTGTTAAAGGCTGGATGCAGTTGCGGAATTGAAGGACAATGCTATTTGCAGAGAAGAAATCCGGGAATATTTGAATCCGGTGTACGATCTGGAGCGTCTGGTCGGGAAAATCACCTATCAGTCAGCAAATCCAAGAGACTTGATTGCATTTCAAGAGTTCCCTTTCCATGCTCCCGTCGGTAAAATGCATATTAAAGGATATGGAGAGTGACCTTTTAAAAGAAATTTATGAAGAACTGGATCCGCTGGAAGAACTTTGTGATCTGGTTGGACGGGCGATTCAGGAAAAGAACCGCCGCTTGCATGAAAGAAGGGCGGAATCATCAAAGACGGTTATAATGAAGAAGTGGATCGTCTTCGAAAAAAGCAAAATCCGAAGGAAAGAACTGGCTTGCTGATCTGGAGACCAAGGAACGGGAAAAAGACCGGGATTAAAGACCTGCGGATCCGTTATAATAAAGTATTCGGTTATTATCTGGAAGTTACCAATTCGTTCAAAGATCTGGTTCCGGATTATTATACAAGAAAGCAGACCCTTGCCAATGCGGAGCGTTATATTACTCCGGAATTGAAAAGAACTTGAAGATATGATCCTGGGGGCAGAAGATAAACTGTATGCACTGGAGTATGAGCTTTTACTGTGAGAAGTGAGAAATACTATCGCAAAGAGAGTTGACCAGGATACAGAGAACAGCAAAGGCAGTTGCAAAGCTGGATGTGATAGCATCTCTTGCACTGGTTGCCGAGCGCAACAACTATGTACGGCCAAAGATCAATGAAAAATGGCGTGATCGACATTCGTGATGGGCGACATCCGGTGGTGGAAAAGATGATCCCGAATGATATGTTTATTGCCAACGATACTTATCTGGATGATAAAAAACAGCGCATTTCCATCATTACAGGGCCAAACATGGCTGGAAAATCGACGTATATGCGTCAGGCTGCGCTGATCGTGCTGATGGCACAGCTGGGATCCTTTGTGCCGGCGTCTTCAGCAAATATTGGACTTGTGGACCGCATTTTTACCCGTGTGGGAGCGTCAGATGACCTGGCAAGCGGACAGAGCACTTTCATGGTGGAGATGACAGAAGTCGCTAACATTTTACGAAATGCTACCAGCAAAAGTCTTCTGATCCTGGATGAGATCGGAAGAGGAACGAGTACCTTTGATGGCTTGAGTATTGCTTGGGCGGTTGTCGAGTATATCAGCAACAGCAAGCTTCTTGGGGCAAAGACCTTGTTTGCAACCCACTATCATGAGCTTACCGAGCTGGAAGGCAAGATTAGCAATGTCAACAACTACTGTATCGCAGTCAAGGAAAAAGGCGACGATATCGTATTCCTGCGTAAGATTGTAAAAGGCGGTGCAGATAAAAGCTATGGAATCCAGGTGGCCAAGCTGGCAGGAGTTCCGGATCCGGTCATTAACCGCGCCAAAGAGATCGTAGAAGAGCTGGTGACAGCGGATATTACCGGAAAAAGTAAAGGATATTGCGGTACAGGGAAGTGAGACGAAGAAAAAACGCAGAAGAAGCTGGATGAGGTGGATCTGACACAGTTTTCTCTGTTTGATACCGTAAAAGATGATGATGTGTTAAATGAGTTAAAGGAACTGGATATCAGCCATATGACGCCAATGGATGCCATGAACAAACTGTATCAGCTGCAGAATAAGCCGCGGAACAGATGGTAGGCTGATCCATAAGAGAAAGGAAAAGAAGAATCGAATGCCGCATATAGAATTGCTGGATCAGATTACAATTGATAAGATAGCGCCAGGGAAGTGATTGAACGCCCGGCTTCTGTTGTAAAAGAGCTGGTGGAAAATGCGATTGACGCAGGATCTACAGCGGTGACTGTGGAGATTGAAGAGGGCGGGATTTCTCTGATACGAATTACGGATAATGGTTGTGGGATCGCGAAACAGGACGTGGAAAAATGCATTTCTGCGCCATTCGACCAGCAAAATCCGCAGTGCAGAGGATCTGACATTTGTCTTCTCTTGGGTTCCGCGGAGAAGCGTTGTCGAGTATTTCGGCAGTTGCAAGAGGTGGAACTGATCACAAAGACAAGAGAAGATGTATTTGGGACAAAATATATCATAGAAGGCGGAAAAGGAAGAACGCCGGAGGAGACCGGAGCGCCGGATGGGACGACCTTTCATGCGTCAGCTGTTTTTCAATACACCTGCCAGGCGCAAATTCCTGAAGACGCCGATGACAGAGGCAAGCCATATCAGTGATCTGCTGACCAGACTTGCCCTTTCCCATCCGGATATTTCCTTCCGGTTTATCAACAATGGACAGGTAAAAGCTGCATACTTCCGGGAACGGAAAGATGAAAGATGTCATTTACCACATTTACGGACGGGAAATTGCGAACAATCTGATCCCGCTGGAATTTGAAAAAGATGGTGTAAGGCTGTCCGGATATCTGGGAAAGCCAGTGATTAACCGTGGAAACCGTAATTTTGAAAATTATTTTGTCAACGGGCGTTATGTAAGGAACAGCATTCTCGCAAAAAGCGATTGAAGATGGATACAAAAGATTTTACGATGCAAAGCATCGTTATCCGTTTGTTGCATTCCAGATTGAGATCAATCCGGAAAAAAATTGATGTAAATGTGCATCCATCCAAGATGGAACTTAGGTTCAGTAACCAGCAGGGGATTTACAATCTGCTTTATGAGGCGATCAGTAAAGGATTGCATGAGCCGGAGTTGATTCCGAAGTGGAAATGTCTGCGATCAAAGTACCGGGAATGTCTGAAAAAAGACAGGAAAGGAAGAAAACTGTTATAAGAGATGCAGGGAATCCATATCGGACAGGTGGAACTTCACCTAAGGTGGGAAAGAGTTCCGTTCAGGAGGGGGCAGAGCGAGCGGAATCCTGGTCGCAGTCAGAGATGCCGTCAGCAGAACTTCAGACACAGATAAGTACAGAAAAGACAGTCTCAACCGGTGACGAAAAGCTGGATTATTTTTTATGCAGAAGATGAGGGAGCGGGTTTATGCCAGTCATCTTACAGAAGCAAAAGAAGAGCAAGAGAAGAATATCGGTGCTAAAGAGTCAAAGATGGTCGCATTAGATGAAAATCCGGCTGTAGATATCCAGAATAAAGGAATAGAAAACAGAGCGTATTCTTATAAAAAGATGTAAAGAAAAACAGAGCGTGATCCGGAAAAAACAGAGTCAAATCTGTTTTTGAAGGATTTGAAAGCAAAAAAAAACAGTTAGAACCTGTTTGAAGAAAACAGATTTTTAAAGAAAGAGGCAAGACAGGAATAACCGGATCATCGGACAGGTTTTTGAAACCTACTGGCTGATCCAGTATCGTGACAGCCTCTATATTATAGACCAGCATGCCGCACATGAAAGAGTCCTTTATGAAAGGGCCCTTTGCAGGAATGAAGAAGAGAGAGTATACTTCACAATACTTTGAGCCCACCGATCATCCTGAGCCTTTCTATGCAGGAGATTGATGTGTTGGAGACATTTAAAGACCGCTTTACGGCAATCGGGTTTGAAATTGAGCCATTTGGTGGTGACGAGTACGCAGTTCGCGCAATTCCGGATAATCTGTTTGGAATCGCCAAAAAGGAACTGCTTCTTGAAATGTTGGATTCCCTGTCGGATGGGTTATCGACCAGTCTGGAACCAGAGCTGATTGATGAGAAGATTGCGTCCATGTCCTGCAAAGGCGCCTGTCAAAGGAAATATGAAGCTGTCCTATGCAGAAATGGATGAACTGATCAATGAACTGTTGTCCCTGGATAATCCATATCATTATTGTCCGCATGGCAGACCAACGATCATTGCGATGACAAAGCGGGAACTGGAAAAAGAAATTTAAGCGTATTGTGTAGGAGAAGAACATGACACAGATGACAGAGAAGAAAAAAGCCACTGATCATATTGACAGGTCCGACTGCTGTCGGAAAGACGGTCGTCGATTGGCCTTGCAAAAAGCAATTGAGGAGAGATCATTTCGGCGGATTCGATGCAGGTATACCGGCACATGGATATTGGTTCCGCAAAAGATTTTGCCGGAAGAGATGAAAGGTGTGAAGCATTATTGATCGATGTGCTTAATCCGGAAGAGGAATTTAATGTAGCTGTTTTTCAGAAGATGGCAAAAAGATGCAATGGTAGAGATCTATAAGAGAGGACGTATTCCGATTGTTGTAGGTGGCACGGGATTTTATATCCAGGCGCTTTTTGTATGACATTGATTTTGAAAAGGGAGAAGAAAACACTGCCTATCGAAAGAAGCTGGAAACGTATGCAAAGGGAGCATGGTGCGCAGGCACTCCATGACAGGCTAAGGGAAGCGGATCCAAAGTCGGCAGATGCAATTCATGCCAATAACGTAAAACGGGTGATTCGGGCTCTGGAATATTATCACGAGACAGGAACAAAAGATTTCCGGAACATAATGAAGCAGAACGGGAGAAAGGATTCCCCCGTATCAGTTTGCATATTTTGTGCTGAATGATGTAAGGAGTCATTTGTATGAAAGGATTGACCGACGTGTGGATCTGATGGTGGAGCAGGGACTGGTAGATGAGGTGGCTGCTTTAAAGGTCAGAGGATGCACAAGGGAAATGGTTTCAATGCAGGGACTTGGATATAAGGAAATTCTGGATTATCTGGATGGAAAGGATTCACTTGAAGAAGCGGTAACGATCCTGAAAAAGGGATACCGTCATTTTGCAAAACGTCAGTTGACCTGGTTCCGCAGAGAGCGGGATGTGAACTGGATCCAGAAAGAGGAATTCGGATACGATGAAGAGAAGATTTTGCAGGCAATGCTTGCGATACTGAAAGAAAAGGAGATTACAGACTAATGGATATCAGTCAGAAAAATACAGAAATTATATGAACAGACCGGAATTTCACCGGAAGTTCATGACTTTGGAGAAAAAATTGAAAAATCACTGAAAGAACGTTTTGATAAGATCGATAAGATGGCAGAGTTGAACCAGCTGAAGGTCATTCATGCCATGCAGGAAGCAAGGGTGAATGCAGAATGCTTTAACTATGCATCTGGCTATGGATACAATGATTTCGGAAGAGATACGCTGGAAAAAGGTGTATGCAAATGTCTTTCATACCGAAGATGCGCTGGTAAGACCACAGATTACCTGTGGAACCCATGCACTTGCTTTAACACTTTCTGCAAATTTAAGACCTGGTGATGAACTGCTTTCCATCGCAGGAAAGCCTTATGACACACTGGAAGAGGTCATTGGAATCCGCCCATCCACAGGTTCCCTTGCAGAATATGGAGTAATCTATAATCAGGTGGACCTGCTGCCGGACGGAAGCTTTGACTTTGATTCGATTGAAAAAGCGATTGGCGAAAAAAACAAAGCTGATCACGATCCAGCGGTCCAAAGGATATCAGACAAGACCGAGTTTTTCTGTGGATCAAATTGGGGGAAGCAATTGCATTTGTAAAGAGTATCAAACCAGACGTTATCTGTATGGTGGATAACTGTTACGGTGAATTTGTAGAAGAAAAGGAGCCAAGTGATGTGGGTGCGGATCTGGTTGTCGGTTTGATCAAGAATCCGGCATGGACTTGCCCCTGATCGGTGGCTATGTGGCTGGAAGAAAGGGATCTGATCGAGCAGTGTGCTTACCGCCTTCTCCGGGACTTGGAAAAAAGTGGGTGCACTTGGTGTGATGCAGATCGTTTATCGGGACTTTCCTGCACCGACTGTTGTTGCAGGTGCATTAAAAGGAGCTATTTTTTGGCAGAATGTATATGAAAAAGCTTGGTTATGCAGTTGTACCGACGGAAAAGAGGAACGCCACGATATCATTCAGGCAGTAACACTTGGAAGTGCGGAAGGTGTGTAAATCGCATTCTGTCAGGGAATCGGCAGACCGGTTGACAGTTATGTAACACCAGGAAACCGTGGGCAATGCCGGGATATGACAGTGATGTGATTATGGCGGCAGGGGCATTGTACAGGGATCGTCCATCAGACTGAGTGCAGATGGACCGATCAAAACCGTATGCAGTATATTTTCAGGGGAGGTCTCACCTGGGCGCATGCAAAACTTGGTATTTTAATGTCTCTTCATAAGTTATATGAAAAAGGATTGTAAAGGTATAAGAATGAAAAAAAAGTCATCATCATCAGCCCGGGCGACTGGACATCATTTTGTACAGCGACGCAGAACAGCGCACAGATGTACTGCTTCTGGAACAAGAATGAAATGATTGGCAGAGAAAAAATACTGTCAACGGGTAATGGCAGATGTAACTTTCAATCGTTTTCAGGATTCATCCTGCTATCGAAACAAATAGCGGATTTGCATGGAAATCAATCGGAAAATTTTTCTGAGCCTGAGACAACGTCTTTTTAAAAATCTTGGAATTTATCCGAAGGATAAAAATGGCTATCTGTATCCCTGGTCCGAGCAAGCCTCGGCAGTGAGGGAAGCTGGAGTCTGCGCTGAAACTGGCAAAGATCTCGGATTCATACCGGGTTCGCGTATTTGGGATCATACCAAAGAAAATGGTTTTCAGATCAGTTTTTCAAAAGATGGGAAAAAAGGAATGATTTCCGGTGAGGCCAGATCCTTGCGGCCGGATCAAAGCGGTACAAAGCTAGGGAGTGACGGAAGTGGATATATGACCTGGCAAAAATGCTGGGACATAAGCTGGTTCCGGTTGTCCCGGCTCTGGGTACAGCTCGGTGCAGGGGAAAAACTGTACCGGCAAGTCGCAGGCGTGCGTACCATGGAAAAAGTAACGGTTTTTATCGATAGGACAGAAACGGCTTCTGATATCGGTGAGCTGCAGCTTACGGATTATGGTATTTCCGGGATCCCGGTCTTTCAGATCAGCCGTTATGCGGGAGAGGTCTGTATGAAAAAGAAAGAAGTTTTTGCAGAACTGGTTTATGCCGGATTTTGAGATGTAGAATTTTTGCAGATGTTAAAGGAACGGAAGATAAGGCTGGATGGTCTTGTGATGGAACAGTATTTTAATGGGTTATTCCACAAAAAAAAAGCTTGCCGGTGCGCTGCTTAAGAGAATTGAATTTCGGGAACAATGCCGGTGCATGACCTTGGTGAAGAGAATCTGGAAAAGACTTTGCCGGATCTGTAAGCATTTCCGGACTTATATTGATAAGACAAATCCGTTTGAACAGGCGCAGATCTGTGCGGGTGGTGTAGATACAAGCGAAATTGATCCGGACACGATGGAGTCGAAGCTTGTAAAAGGACTTTATTTTGCAGGAGAAATTCTGGATGTAGATGGAATCTGCGGAGGTTACAATCTGCAGTGGGCATGGACCAGTGGTTATCTGGCAGGGAAAGGAGCGGAAATGCTTAGAATCAGTCAGCTGAAGCTTCCGGTTACGCATACGGAAGAGGATTTGAAGAAAAAGATTGTGCACACACCGATGTGCAGGACAGAAGCGGTACAGAGCTATGAGATTATCAAAAACAGTCTCTGGATGCCAGAAAGAAGCCAGAGCTGTTCTATGTCTATACTGTGGATGTAAAAGCGGACAATGAAAACAGCTTTTTGAAAGATGCTCACCCGAAAAAGCGTGCAGGCAATGTGCAACCCATGAAGCAATGCCATATGTTTTTCCGGCAGGAGGCAACGAAAAAAAATTGAAGTCACGTCCGGTAGTTGTCGGATGCGGTCCTGCCGGACTTTTCTGTGCGTATTTTCTTGCAGAATATGGGTATCAGCCGGTTCTTCTGGAACAGGGGGCACCGGTGGAAGAACGACAGAAAGATGTTGAGGAGTTCTGGAAGACGGGTGGGTACTGAAACCGGATTCTAATGTGCAGTTTGGAGAAGGCGGAGCAGGGACGTTTTCAGACGGAAAAAACTAAATACACTGATCAAGGATCCGTTGGGGCGCAATCGTAAGGTGCTGGAGATTTTTCGTGGAAAACGGATCACCAAAAGACATTCTTTATGTGAATAAACCACACATTGGAACGGATATTCTACGGACTGTGATCAGAAATATGCGTGAGAAAATCCTTGTGTGGGGTGGTGAAATCCATTTCCATACACAGATGACAGAGGTCCTTTTTACAGAAAAATACAAGGCGGATCAGAGGGATCGTATATGAAGATCTTCTGAAAAAAGAAAAAGAAGAAATACAGACGGAGACGCTGGTTCTGGCACCGGGACACAGTGCGCGGGAGACCTTTGCGATGCTCTTCGAGAAAAAAGGTTCCGATGGAGGCAAAATCCTTTGCGGTTGGTGTACGTGCAGAACACCCGCAGGAGTTGATCAATCATTCCCAGTATGGGGATGCAAAGGCATCTTCCGGCGCCAACCTATAAGCTGACTGCAAAACTGCCGGATGGAAGAGGTGTATATTCGTTCTGTATGTGTCCGGGAGGCTATGTGGTTAATGCGTCTTCGGAGGAGGGATATCTTGCGGTCAACGGAATGAGCTATCATGCCCGCGACAGCCACAATGCCAACAGCGCAATCGTTGTGACGGTTACACCGGAGGATTTTCGAAAGCGACCATCCGCTTGCCGGAATTGCATTCAGAAAAACTGGAAAAGGCGCTTACAAAGCAGGAAAAGGGAAAATTCCGGTACAGAGATACGGGGATTTTACCGGAGTGTGACCGGAAAAGAAAAGGAAAAAACCAGAAGCAGAAGTCTGGTATCAGGGACATGAGCCATGTATGAAGGGTGCGTATGAAGAGACAGACCTGGCGAAGGGGATTTTTCCGGCAAAGATCAGTAGCGCGCTGGTGGATGGGATGGAAGATTTTAACAAGAAAATTCGAGGTTTTTCGCATCCTTTTTCCATTCTTTCCGGAGTGGAGAGCAGAACCTCTTCGCCGGTACGGATCGTAAAGAGATAATCATTCGCTGGAAAGCGTGATTGGAGGACTTTATCCTTGCGGAGAGGGCGCAGGATATGCCGGCAGGGATTACGTCGGCGGCGGCAACGGTATTAAAATCGCAGAAAAAATTCGACAAAAATATGCACCGTTTTATAGAAAACAGCTGTGTTAAGAAAAAATAATATTTAAAAAAAGTCTATACACGTTTTTTAAAAATATGCTAAAATGATACCAGTTTGTGATTCAAAAAAGAGGAGGAGTACAGATGAGGGAGCCGGAAGTAAGAATGCCTGGGCGTTGTTTCTGCTGATTTTGGCAGGAATTGTTCTGGGTGGCTTTATCGGTGTGCTTGCAGAAGGGGTTCCAGCACTTAGCTGGCTTTCTTATGGACAGACTTTCGGGGTAGAGACACCGATTGTTTTGAACCTCGGACTTGTCGTTATTACGTTTGGTCTTACGATTAAGATCACGATCGCAAAGCATTATTGGAGTGATTATCTCCATATTCATTTATCGTTTCTTATAGGATGTATAAAAGCATCCCATATACAAGGGTGGAGAGTCTGGTGTGAATCAACAAATCCTGCAAAAGGATGAATCAAAAAATACCATTCGAGAAATGTTATCAGAAGAAGCGGCCATATGAAAAATGTGAACGCTTTGGGGCGGGCAGTTTAACAGATATTGAATTGCTCGCTGTTTGTTAAGGACTGGAACAAAGGGAGAGAGTGCACTGGATCTTGCCAGGAAGCTTTTTATCCCGGAGAAAGGTACACAGCCACAAGCCAAAGCCCATCTTCAAAGCTGGACAAAAGAAGAACTGCTGAAAATCAGTGGAATCGGAAGAGTAAAGGCTATTCAGATCTTATGCCTTTGTGAACTTTCCAAGAGAATGTCCCAGCTTTCAGCCAGAAAGATCTGGATTTTTTCAAGACCGGATACAATTGCGGCATATTATATGGAAGATATGCGCTATTACAGGCAGGAGCATTTGAAACTGCTGATGCTGAATACGCGTTCCAGACTGATCGGAGAAAGCGAAATTTCGAGAGGGACAGTAAATATGTCCCGTAATTTCCCAGAGAGCTTTTTTATAGAGGCATTGCAAAAGAACGCAGTCTATATTATATTGTTGCACAATCATCAAGTGGTGATCCGATGCCGAGCAGGGAAGATATTCTTGTGACACAGCGAATCCGGGAGGGCGGAAGCCTTCTTGGAATTGAACTTCTGGATCATATCATTATTGGTGATAACTGCTATGTATCACTCGCAGAGCAGAAGCGCTTAAGGAAAAGTAGTATGGAAAGGAACTTTAGATTATGGCGCGAAATATTTACGGTCTTGATCTCGGGACTTATGAGATCAAAGGTGTATGATAAAAAAGCAGGACAGTACGTGGAAAGAGAAGAATGTAATTGCTATTGTGGACGGAAGAAGAGATCTTGGCTGTCGGCGATGAAGCATATGCGATGTTCGAGAGAACACCGGGAAATATTGAAGTGGTGTTTCCGATGAAAGAAGGTGTAATCAGCAGATTTACGGATATGCAGTATCTTCTTCAGAATCTGCTGAAGAAAAAAAGAGCGCATTTTTACAAGAGGATCAGAATATCTGATCGCATTGCGAGCAGACGAGGTGATCAGAAAGGGTTGAAGGATGGATTAATGAGTTTACCACGATTAAACTGTGAGCATAACCAGAAGACATGCGCTGGATACCATTGGCGGTATTTGGACGAAGACGGTGAGGGCATCCGAAAGGGTGCCCTAACTGACAGGAGCTATAGACATACGGTTCACCGGCTTGCTACAGTGCCGGTGCCTGTTATAGACAGCAAGAAGGGGCTGACGGAAAGGACACCGGCATGGGCTGCATCCGAGAAGACCCACGGACGAGAAGCGAAGTTCGCCCATTCAAAGGTCTGCTTCTACGACACTGTTTGGCACCGTTCCGACTGCGAATACAAAAAGCGGGTACCGCGGCGAGACAGGATTCGCAAAGAAATGTAGCGACGCAGGGGCTTTGGTGCTCTCCATGGGCTTGCGGTTGCAGATGAGGCAGTTGCAGGGAGTGGGTCGAGATGCTGAGGCCGAGAAGGGATTACGGGCATGGATAAAGAAATCGCTATTTCGTGAACGGGTACGAGATGCTTCTGTACCTGAGCGGGGACGGGAAAGAGCGCAAGTCGATGGGGTGCTTCGAGCTTCCAAGATTTCGAGAGCGAGGAGGAAGCAGTAGCCGCCGCCGACTTCGTCGGCTTGTTTCAAAAACGCCGTCAACGACCAGCTTACGGCATCAATGTCTCACCTGGTGGGTAGCTGTCGTTGAGCGTGCGATGGAAGGATGCGATCATGGGGTGACTTCCTGCGACCGGGGCAACGTGACGAGGATAGGGAAGGCATGGTGCCGGACGATACCGCATATATCAGCACGGGAGCGCGAGCGGGCATTCGGAAACTTGCAAAAGCATTTTATAAGGTTCCTCGACTACAAAGGAGACCGCTATACGACGGTCTACAGCTACATGGTTAGGTGATGAGTATGAACAGCATTTGCTTTAACACCAAGGCTCCGTCCTGTTGGATGAGGTTCCGACCGACCGTGAACCAGATAGTACTTACGCGAGCAAATCAACGTGGCGAGACCTGCCGACTATCGAGACAACCATACCGCGACTGAAATCTTTGCAGGGGCGGAGATGAGGTTATCGGCTACAACGTCGGATTCAGACCTCGCGAGGTTCCTATCCGCCGTCGAGGTGCGCCCGAGGACGCACGCACTCATGGACACCATGAACCTGTTCACGTGGTTCATGGGGAAGGCGCTACAAGCTGGTGGATCTTGCCGACCACATCGGATACGAGTGGACGGGCAGGAGCGCACGAGTTCGCTGCACCGACAGCGCTCGCGACGCGCTGCCGTGCGGCATGTAAGCTCCGGGCGGCTCGTAGCAAATGAGATACGTGCCCAAGGCGTGTGAAGCGTTGCTTTTTCACACGCCCTTATCTACGGCACAAGTGTGTGCAATCTATGTGGTTATCTTGCTCTCTCTGGGTTGCTGGTATTCTGGTCTGCTATATTTATAGACAGCAAGGGACGAAAGTTTTCCCGGCAGGAGGATTCCAGAATCCTCCGCAAACAATTATCGAGATTGGAAAGACAATGGCTATCAACCGAGTGACCATCATGGGCAACCTCACGCGCGATGCGGGCTTCGCAAAAGAGGGATGCCACGAGGAGTGTCCTCACCTTCGGACTCGCCATCAACGAGAAGAAGAAGGACAGCGAGACCGGCGAATATGTCGATGCGCCGGTGTTTGTCGATGCGCCCTGTTCGGTGCGCGAGCCAAGCACTTGCTCCCTATCTCACCAAGGGGGAAGAAGGTTTCGGTGGACGGACGGCTCGCTACCACTCTTGGATGAAGAACGAGGAGAAGCGTCATGCCCTTTCCGTTCTCGTGACCGATATCGAGTTTGCGGACTCGAAGGGTGTCAGGGAAGGATACGGTTTCTGCCAAGGGGGCAGTCTGCGGAACCGGAAACGTATGATGCGGATATTCCGTTCTAGGGAGGACGGAATGCACCTTCGTGCGATTCAGTGCGAAATCCCCTTCATGCTCTTCCTCGGCCTGCTATTCGCGGTGACCGTCGGATGGTGGGTGTTTCTCCCCCCACGGTTTCGGTCGTTTTCGGAAACGGTAGGCCGGCGGTATTCGCCGTGTGCTCGGCACTTTCCGTCACCGTCGGTTACGGGCTTGTGCGCGCATCCGATTTCCGTGAGTAGCGTTTTCAAACAGGACAGAAAGGACTTCTAACATGTACACGATTTTGATGCTCAACCAGAAGGGCGGGGTCGGCAAGACCACCATCGCGGACGAGCTTTCCCTTGCGCTTGAGCGTCGCGGCAAGACCGTGGCGTTCGTCACTACCGACCCGCAGGGCGGTTCCGTCCATAGGTCTGCGATGACCCGGATTTCGCGGAGGAGTGCGATTTCAGGTTGTCGGCGGGCGTGCTCGTGGGCGTGGAACATTGGTGCCGCGCGGCGAATCTCATCCTCGTACCCATAAAGCCTGAGCACGCGCGACATGGAGCCGACGTTGAGAACGCTCGATGCGTGCGTGAGTCCGGCAATGGCGCAAAAGCGTATGTTATCGTCAATAACTTTTATGCCTACGGCACACCCCTGACCTCGTGGAGTACCTTTTGAGGGCGGTGGAGGTTCCAATCACGCGAAGATTCCCCGCGCTGCTGTTCTTCCTCACCGTGCCGCAGCAGCCGGTGTGTCCGTGGCGGAGTAATGACCTGAAGAGCCATGTGGTCGCCCCGATTGAGCTGCTTGCAGATTCGGTTCTGAACGAAGAGGGAGGCAGCTGAACAACGGCTGCAATAAGACCACAGCGAATCGGCGTCATGGCGGCAGCGCGCAGAAGTCCAAAGCGCGATGGCGGATATCCAGAAGGAAGGTTCCGGGGCAAGCATGAGACGGACGAGGTGGGAACTCAAGAAAATCGTCCTCCCCTCATCCCGGCTTGCCCCACAAAGAAGCGCAAACCCAATCGCGTCGAGATCGGAGCATGACCAAGCTCATCGTCCGACTGCTTGCCGAGGAGCTTGCTATGGGATGACTCCTTAGCGATGGGCGTGAATGGAAAAATCGAAGCACGACATTATGCGCGCGATGGGAAACACATACGCGAGAATGGCATCATCACAGACTTCACCGATTTTCAGGACTGGCGCGGAGAACAACGACCGCCGGTCTCAGGCACCTCGATAAAGCGGACTTTTCGCTCGGTTATCGAGAGAAATACATCGACGGGCGTTTTTATTAGAGAGGAAGTGGAGCCGGTAGATGGATTCACTTCGAAAAAGGATTGGAACATGAACCTAATCAAATACGGTTCCGCCACCGCGAGGTTATCGCGCAGATGGGGATGCGAAGGCACATCGTCGCGAACAATGTCACCGTGGAGTTTGCGGTGATCTCAGAAATTGAGTGCGATGAGGAACAACGAAGGTGAGCGGAAAGCCTCTGTGGAGCCATGCGATTGATGCGCCATTGTTATTTAAAGTTCATCGCCGACTGGAACGGTCAGGCGGATGCTAGGCTCGTTGGAAAGTCATGCGGCAGCCTGACGCGATAGCATCTGGGACAGCGGGGTGAAGTAGATGCACGATGACCGAGAAAGAGAACTATCTGCCGAATCGCTTAAGTAAAGCGAGGAGCGTGCTCATGCGCTGAGAGCTTGCGCAGGCTCGCAGGCGCTATGCGCGCAGCACTTCAAAAAGCTCGCGTGAAGTCCGGCGAGCTTTCTACGTTCACGGATGCGATGGACGAGGAGGATGCAGAGCGCATTTTGCTCAAGCATCGGCTTCTGCAAAGTGTTCCAGGTATCGGTGCAGGCGCAGCGCGCGAAGTCAACAGTCGACCGTACCGGATACCGAAAGGCAGGAGTGTCGGCGGACTCGGCATTCAGCGGCAACGTGGTGCTGGTTGCTCTGGAAAAAGAAATGGATGGAAGCCAAGGGTCTGCAATTCGTAAAATTGGGAGGATGGCGAGCACGCAATCAATAGCAATCAGAAACGGGCACCTTTATGAAAACCGTTCGCTTTCAGCATCAAGACGCGATTAAAGGAATCTTTCTTTGTCAAGTCTTCAAAGCCTCGGAACCAGCATGAAATAAGCGGGCGGCAACCTTCCATGCCTTTCACCTCTCACTGATAGAATATCAGTGCTCACCGGCCAAGCTCTTCGAGTTGCAAGATTTGGGAAGGTATATACAAAGTCACGTAAACGAGACTTTCCCATTACACTTCCATCTTTTGCTCCCGAGCGGCTTTCGGAGCCTTGACGGGAGGACGCTTACGCTTAACAAATCGACAATTTAGGGATTGCCGGTTCCCGTAACTCAGCAAAGCGAACCGTCGCTTTCGTGTCATAGTCAAACGGTGGCGGCACCGGATACGACTATGAGTTTTGAGAAAATACAGAAGGGGAGTGATGAAGGTGACAAAAGCCGCAGAGTTCTCTGATTAACGCCCGGAAAGCCGCGGACTCATCACCCTGACGATGCGACAATCAAGGTCATCGACACCGAACCTTTGAAAAAGACGGCACACGAACTCGCGAAGCAGGGAACGAACCTGAACCAGTTCATGAAGTTCTTGAACACCTATGGCATCAAAGTGTTCGATGCGGGGAAGCGCAGCGCGCTCGCGCGTGGTGGGAGACGTTTATGGAAGTCGCGGAAGCCCTTGCTGCGCTCCGAAGCGGGAAGCAGACCGCAACAACATCAAATCGAATCGACGATTTTTTGATAACCCAGATGCAGAGCAGGAAGGATAAATAGGGTATGGGGTACTACAAAGACACGCATTTGGAGTTTGCAGAGCATGGCATCTGCGGAAGTTATCTTGAAAAAGCGATGCCGGAGAAGGTCGGTATCCTACAACAGTTGCCGAGCTTCTATTCGTTGCCGAAAAAGCATGTGGTTGGCGAGCACGATATGAAGGGACACTTTCATCCTTCCTTCTGTTTCGTGAAACGAAACAACGCGAAAAACCCTCATGTCTTGATAGAGTTTGAAAACGCTCGCAGATATCAACGGGCGCTCGAAATACGAAGGCCGATGCGTGGATAGAAGCCGGAAGAGGGCGGATAGAAACCGGACAGAATTTGAATGATGTTTCTCATCCTAGATTCTGGGGGTATGTTCGAGAGGAAAAATGGAATCCGGATTACCCGAAACATGGAAACGGGATATCCAGAAGTCACGCTGACAAAGTCCACCGTTTGACGGAGTTTGAATGGAGCAGCGCAAGATGAGCGAAGAGAAAAAGGCAAAAACGAATGGCGATTTCCGGGAGCCGCGCCCCCGGTGCCCCGTTTGTAAGAGCTGCCCCCATGTTGCGTGCAAGAACGGAAACGTGTGTTCAGTGACGCAGCAAAGGTAGGGTTACGAAATGGCAATTCCTGATACGTGGGCTATCGACAGAGGCACGGCAACGGCAGGTTATCACTGGGAGTACTTCCATCGAAAAAAAGAGGTGAGCACAGATGACCATCATCAAGCAGACGGGCGTAGAGTAACGGGCACATTATGAAGAACCTGCGCGGTGCCATCGTAACGATGACCGCAAAGTGCTTCCGAAAAGATTCCTCAACATGGACGGCTGTACGAACCCGAAGCGCTGGGCGCACCACATGGGATGACGCGGGAGATGTACGGTCACAACAAGTCAGCACGCGGCGCGTGACAAAAAGATCGGGGGGGAAACTTGAAGATGCCACAAGAATATGTTCTTCTACCATCAGATTCTCGGGTTCAACCCAGACGAGTGCGCGACCCAAACGGCGGCAGGCCACCTCGAAGACCGCATGAGGTACGCAAAGGAATAAGGCAAGTCGGAAATACCACCGGAACCTCATCGAGAGGTGATGGCACTACACAACGAATAATGCAAGGCGGACAAAGACCCATCGCTATGCTGTCCATATCGTCATCAACCGTACCGACCTCTCCACGGGCAAAGCGGCTCGATGAGGGGCGGGGAAAGCGCCAAGGTGAAACGTGCCAGCCGCATCCGCGACCTCGACCACGAGTGGGGTTGAAACAGGTCGGAGGGCGAGCGCACTCCGTCCATAAGAAGCGCAACCGTCCCGTATCGAGAAGGAAAATCTTGCGGCACGCGGCATCGACCCTATAAGACGAACTTGCGAGCTGTGCCGTATCGCCGCCGGGGGAAGCGGAGAACAATCATGATTACCGCGAGCTTGGAATCATGCGTTGATACGGAGTTCAAGAGGCGCATGTACGTTACCGACACGGACCACAACCGCTATGCCTTCCGTGGCGAAGCTCGATGCAGACCTCGGAACGAAGCGGGTTGGAAGCTGCGTTCACGGCGAATGTGGCGAAATCCATCCATGCGGGAAGGAAGCGCAGCCGTTGCGGAGAAGAGGGATATCGAGCGCAAAAAAGGCGATGGGAACGGAAACGAAGGAGAGGTACCTTTGCGCAACCGAAGCGTTACCGGAAGTACCGCAAGGAGATACGCGGGTATGGAGGGCATGGAAATCGTGGATATCCCCAAGCTGAAACTCCCGCGCCCCCGATTCAGATATCGCGGACGATTCGGAGGTCAAGCGCCTGATTCTCGCCTGTTGGCGCGGGAGCCGACGAACTCAGGGCGGAAGTATCCCCTCGACGGTCATGCCGAAAGGGAAGAAGAACGGCGGAAACGCCGGAAGCGGCGGTTCCCAGCGGGCGCAACAGGTACCTGCGCAGGAACGCCCGGAACCGAACAAGGAGAACGGCGAGCGTTAATAGCGGCGCGGGCGGGATATTCCGCCCGCGCCGCTATACGGGTGTGTGAATCTCCCAGATAAGCGCCCGCCGTTCCCCAATGTCGCCATCAGGGAGCAGCGGGCTAAAGCAAGTCTCCACGAAGGAAGAAAACGCGTCCAGTTTACCCTTTCACTATGCGTTCGCGTCGACGCGGCGCTGGAGATTCGACGCTTCAACCACTGGAGAAAGGAAGGCAATGGGCGCGAATGCAGCCGGGATGGAAAAAAGAAGGGGTCGCTATGAGGAGCAGCCGGAGAGCGTTACCCCACACGAACAGCCTTGAGCGCTTTTGATTGCACGCCATGCGGCGATGTAGCCAGCCGGTACCGTGCCGACGTAAAACCCGGTAAAGGCTGTTGCAGCCAGCAGGACGGGAACGAGTGCAATGATTCCAATTGCGCCTGTCTGAGTTATCAGGGCAGGGGAATTAACGAGAAGCAAAAAGGAAAACAACTATCGCCGTTATCGTCCCGACGATATAGAGGAACTTCTTCATCAAATCGAAGACTCGTTTTTCCTCATCATATTCGGCGCGAATTGCCATGGTGTTGTCTTGGTATATCGGGTGTTGGTAAGTTCGCATGTTATGACCTTCTTTCTAATGTCAATTTAATAAGTCTGTTAGTTTACATGACGGACGAATTACCGACCGTTCCATGTAAACAGATATAGGCTTTACGAGTCTATCTTACTATATTGCTGGGTTGCTTTCAAGCTGGTTTGTTGTCCTATTTGTGCGGGATATATGGAGTATCGTCTTGAAGATTTATCTGGTTTGGTGGTATGATATATTACCAGTAATCAAGCTAGCCGGAAGAAAGGAGATACCATGGCGGGTAAGCCACAGGCGGAGAAAGCCGTTGAGCGTTTCCCGGAACTCGGTGTTTCGCGGTTGCGGTGCGCCGCATCGTGTACGAGAAGGGGTGACGCTCGACAACGCCATCAAGAAAAGCGGAATCAGTAACGCCGCTTGGTTTGCCGGAATGGCCGGAAGCGGGGGGAAAGCCATCGCGTCTGCCGAGCCTTGCGTCCCGCTTTTCGCTATCGCGGACGGTCTCGGAATCACGCCCGAGGAGCTAATTGCCGCGATGCGGAAGGAAGCCGGAGGTGCGTGAGAAGAGCAATGGGGAGAGGGCTGAGAACGATGAGTAGGATTTTCATCACCATGGGGAGCGCCCACTGAAAGCCGCAAATGTAAACCCCGTGGACGGCATCTGGTGTTCCGACTGCGGATGGCTGGGCGTGTCGAGGAGATATGACGGATTCTGAGGAGAGCGAAGAGCCGCTGTTCGAGGAGTTTTCCGAATATGTCCCGAAGTTCTGCCCAAAACTGCGGGGTGAACCTGCGAAACCCCAGAGGTGTCAGACAAAGGGACACCTGATGCGATAGGCTGTTCCTGTCCGATAGGAAAGACCGGTAAGGTCGAGGAGAGAGATGGAAAAGGAACGTTTTCTTGTCGAGGTGACGGTGAAAGGGCGAGAGGATTGGAAGGCGATACATGTGCGGGAGCATGGCGGATGCCGTGCCGGTCGCGGATGCGGTACACAACCTCTCCTATTCTGCTCGACACGCCCATCGCTATCCGCGTGCGCGCGAGAAGAGGGGCAAGGGTTTGGAGGGGCTGACGGATGGAAAGGAGCGAAGATTACATGGCAAAAAGCATTTTAGCGAAGTGAAGAGGGGAACTTGAGCAGTCGGACGGGCATATGGCCGGTATCGGCCAGCAGCTTAAGCTCGAGGAAGCGAGGGATGCCAGAAACGCCGGACGAAGGCTTGAGGATGAGAACGACGAGACCGACCTCATCGGAACCATGAAGAAGCTGGAAGACCTTATCGCCGAGCAGCGCCAGAGTCAACGAACGCATCGCAAGGGAGATGCGCGGCATGGTTTCGGAGATGAAGGATGTGCTCGAAAAGGTCGAGGAGCTGAGAAACGGCGCGGCGGACGCGCAACATCAGGCGAATCAGATGGCACTCATGGGAGTTGCCAATGCCCAGCAGAAAGCTGGGGAGATGACCATAAAGAACGTCGAAGAGGTGACCGCAAGGAGCAGGAAGGTCATCGACTCGATGGTAGAGGAGTCTAAGAAGCGCATCGAGCGCCTTTCGATGGTGACGCTGCCCGATAGGCTGTTCTACTACAGCAAATGGATGGCGGTCATCCTCGTTCTCATCATCCTCGTGCATGTCCTATGGGGCATGTTGGTGTAGAGACCTACCGGTAATATAGATAGCAGGAAATCTTCTTATAAGACAGAAAGGGACTGACAGAAATGAAGAAAGACAGCAATATGTTTAATGACAACAGCACCGAGACTGAGGGTGTCCCGGCGGACAAGACAGCCGAAATCCCGAAGGTCGAGGATTCGACGGAGGAGGAAACGCTAAGAAGCCGCTCATGCTCTTCGGGCGCGAGTTCTCCCGCAAGCAGGTCTGCGCGGCTGGTGCAGGAATCCTCTGTGCGGCGCTTCTCATCGGCGGCGGTGGATATGCCATCACACATGCGGATTGGACGGGCAAAGCGAACGCCCCTGCGGTGTCCCAGTCAAAGGACGATGAGGAGCAGGACATGGTGCTTTCCCTTGAGGTGAAGGCTGACGGCTGGGATACGGAAACCTCCACGCCCGTCATCGCCCATATCGAGGATGAGGACGGAAAGTAGACTTCTACACCGCCATCGCCGCGAACAAGCAGGTGACCGTGAAGGTCGGTGAGTCCGGTACCTATACCGTCACATTCATCTCACCGGTGAACGCCGACGGCTCCATCTATAAGGTGCCATCGAAGAAGGTTACCGCCGGAAAAGCCGACAAGACAGTTGCCAGGCGTGACTTTCGATAAGGTGGATGCGGACAAAGGTAACGAAAGATGACTTGACAGCCATTGCCAAGCGACGTTGCGGAAGCCGTGAAGAAGGGGCGATTCCACCCCCGACCGGGGACAAGGGCGCTGAGGTCGTGAAGAAGTTCGAGGACAACATCAAGAAGAACCCGAACGCCGATACCGATGCCGTCGAGAAGGGAGACCGAGAAGGCCTTGTGGAGTCCGCCAAGGAAGAGAAGTCCGACGCGAAGACCCTGGAAACTTCCGACAGCAAGAAGCAGAGCGATTCAGGTTCATCCAACGGCTCCAAGAAGGATAATGGGAAGACCACAGGCAGCCCGATAATTCTGGAAACAAGAGCAATTCATCCTCCAAGAAAGACGAGGGAAAATCCGATAGCAAAGCCGAGTGGCGGCAACAGCAAAGCAAACTCCGGCTCAAACTCCAATTCAGGCAGTTCATCGAAAAAAGGATGACACCCCGGCGCATCAGCACAACTGGGTTGCTCCAGACAAAAACCGTCCATCACGACGCTTCAGTACAAGACCGTTCACCACGACGCGGTGACGCATCAGGTATGGCATGACGCGGTGACGGAGGAACACTATGCAAACCAGTGCGGTTGCGTATATCATCGTCTGACCCCTTGGGGGCATATTAACAACTTTCTCTTATGAATGGTGGTAATTGCGGAGCTATCACTCTCCATGTGACTGTAAAGCAGGGGTATTATGAAACCGTGACCGACCAAGCGGCCTATGACGAGAGCAGGTACAGGTGCGCGATGCATGGGATGAGACTGTGACCACTGGGTTTAAGTGCTCTTCTTGCGTGCCACGAAATAACTTGAAAAAAAAAAGCAATCGTCTATTTCTTTTCTTTTAAAGGAAAGCTGGCCATTTGACCGGGGCTTTTTCTAATGCGCTGTTCAGGTCTTTCAGGTGGTTTAATCCGTTCCGTTTCGATGAACTCTGCGGTCGCACTCTTCATATCACCGATTTCGGAACCGAAGAAATCCGGCTCACGCTCAAGCGAATGGGCGGGAACCGGAACGATGGTACGCCATAGGGCCGCTAAGGAGAGGGCATCGTGGCGCTCGCCGACCTCGGTGACCGGCTTGCCGGCGAAGGGAATCAGCAGACCAAGGATATCTTTGTTGCAATTTCTCCATGACGGCCCATCGCCTTGTCAATCGGCATCACCGCCTCGACCATACCGGAATACTGGGTAACTGGATGAATCGATTGCGTTCCATGAAGATTCGGATAAGCAGGCGAAAACCACGCCAAGCGTTCGGGTCTGATAGAGTTTATGAATTTCCCGCATTGAGCGCAGCCGTTCCCAAATCGAAGGTGAAGTTCCTTGCGGGTCTCAGGGGCGGAGGGGAAGCTGATACTGTAACTGTTCAAGAAACCCTTCATCATAAGCTTTCACCGATTTCCGTGAAGGTGGCTGCTTTCACGCATCTATGAAACAAAAGAAACCCTTTATTCCATCATCTTATCTACGGTGCCGCCAGGCGCGTTGATGGGGACATGACGATATTTTCAGCCGATTCGCACCCATTGTGGCTTTTCAAAGCAATGGAGTTCAAAGTCTGACCGCCAGTTCTTTACCAGTATAGAAGCGTTCAACGAGTTTTGTTGCAAAGAGATTCGAAATGAAATGCTTTCCTATCAGAGTTCCGTTGGAATCGGTGTAAATGCGAGTTGGTCGTAAACCACGTTCCAGTATCCCGGATTACCTGTGGGGTAGTCTTCACCCTCCAGGTTTCATTCATATCCTCCGCCAAGGTGCGCCATGACTTAAATGTCACGCATCACTTCAAGGCTGTTTGGATAGGGGTCGCGCAAGCAGGGCACGCTGCGCACTGTACACCGCTGCAGGAGGTTCTTTGCCTGCTGCCAAAGTACCAAGGCGATGCGCGCGTTGCCATCTGCTCCCTGCGTTTCACAATCCGTGAGGATATGCATCTACGTTGTGGCTCATTCCTGCTTGCTTCTCATCGTCGAACTCGATGAGGTGAGAATTGCCGAGGTATCACTTTTCCCATTTCTGCTGCGCCACCTATCTAAATACTGTTTCTGCCGCAGATGGCTGTTGTCATATGTTTGCCATTGTGCTTATTACAGCAATAAATTCTTTTGGCAGAAAAAGCACGCTATTTTTAAGACTGGTGGAGAGAACGTTTTTCACAAAGCATCTACTTTAAAGCTGGTGTTTAGTTAAGCATGAGCTCTCCCAGGCGAGCGATACACTCCTTCCACGGTTCCGGTGCGTCAATGGTGCTTTCAAAGCTCCTCTCATATTGGTGAAGGTGTCCGCATGATTGCCTTCAAGGTAGAGGGGTAGGATGGGTCTCGTTTTTTCCGAGGAAGATTGCAGGAATGCAGGAGACGTGGTTTAGCGGGGCTGCCCTCAAGTTCAAACTTTGGATTGCTGGGTCTGCGGGAGAGGGAGCAGGCTTCAGCTCACGACCCAGCTCTTCTCAGCAGGCTGAAGCAGAGTGTCCCAGTTCACAGGATGAGGATGCAGTCCACTGAGGCAAGCAGGAGAGGTAGGCGGCACTTAGAGGTAGCGCTTTGCTCTCACAATGGGCATCTGGGGAGAACTCTCAAGGGTTCTAGCTGCGATGATTTGAATTTCAGATGCCTCATTGAACGTTCCAGCTTACAGAGCTTCAGCGTCAAAACAGGTTTCACCTTCTCATATGTCTACTGCGTTTCATAGAAGGCAAGGCTGACAGAAGTAGGCTTGGCACCATGAAGCCCCAGGCATGATTTCTCCAACAGCCGCACAGTTGTCAATAATATACCTAGCTCTTGGCGTTCATCAATAGATCTCTTCCAAGGGAAAGTTCATTTAATTGCCAGGTAACACTTTTCGACAACGACCCCAGAGATCGCATCTGCTGAGGTCTTCGACATTTGACAAGTTGAAACACGCCCATTCATGGCGTAAAGAACTAGTCAGGCCAGGATTCAGGTGAAGGGGGTTTCCGTTGCGCCCTGTTTGAGGTAAATCACGGTGATTACGGCAAGTCAAAATACTCATTCTATAGGGGTTATGGGCAAGGGGCAGGGAGCCTGGGTTCGGGTCTGGTATCATTGCATGGCAGATTCCACGAGGGAATGTTGCCAGGGTTCCAGTGCCAAGCAAGACAAATAATTAGGCTTATTCCATAGAAACTCAGGTTTATCATACTGGATGAGCCTCTATATAATTCTTAAGTCGAGAGATAGAGCATAAGGGTTAATAGTTCAGTAGTGTAATCCAGGTCAGAT